>Ga0209502_10000136_pt1 | contig 79921 bp, 57 predicted proteins | sample ArcticOcean_MG_C_10_FD_187442 | JGI IMG/M metagenome (GOLD analysis project Ga0209502, IMG submission 187442) | Marine microbial communities from western Arctic Ocean - ArcticOcean_MG_CB11_90 (SPAdes) (version 2) | ecosystem: Environmental > Aquatic > Marine > Oceanic | place: Arctic Ocean... | reverse complement strand
CTTTACAATTACTCTTTTCCCTTGGATATAGCAAAAGGTTTCAACTAAATAAAGTCCCGTAATTTCAATGTTACTGGGTTTTTGCTCTTTTTACTTCTAATTGACGCTGATAAGCGTTAATGAATACCAATAAGATTGCAACCAATGTTCCTAATTGCATGACAATATTGGAATATAATTTCAACTCGGGTTGCCATGAATGTATTTCAATTGTTACTGTCCCTTCATCATCCATTTCAAAATATACCAAATGGTTTTCCAAAACATGTGGAGACCATTGGTCTAATTCATCTGAAGTCAATGTCTCTGTAATATTGCTTTCTAAATTAGTGAAATAAATTTCACCATCTAAATATTTTTGTTGAGGGTTAGTAGGAATGAGATGGTCTTTAACAGACCAAGCCAAGACCCCATGCCCAAGACTCGGGTCTTTAACCGCGTATTTTGCGTCACTTGCTAACCACTGTATTCCACTGTCTCTATCAAACAGTACAAGACGTTCGGTTGCGGTTACATTGACTGTCGCGGCAACATAATCATAATTGAATACAAGATTTTTGATTTGGGCATTGCTCATATTTACTGGAGTTCCCCACGATTCAAGTATTATATCTTGTTCGGGTGCTGCTTGGGCATTAATTTCAATCTGGATCGCACCAAGTGTTCCAATTCTAGCGATGTAAACTGTTGTTGGATTATCACTTGTGACATATGCGATTTCACTACCAGCAGTCCTTATCATAGTGATGTTATGAAGTTCAGGTGTCGGCATCAATAATTGTTCGCCTTCTATGTCAAAACCTGAGAGATCTCCACCCTTGAGCATGATTATTGCAGGGCCTGAAGGGGTATTTGCGATGACTATTTGCTCGGGTGAATCAACTGACTTACTCAAAGTAATTATTTCCGGGGTAGTGAGATCTACTACCATCAAAGTAGTTTCATTGGACATTACCAGTAAAGTATCTGAAATCGCATAGGGAGAATCTAATTTCATAATTGGTTGTACTAAATCGATTGTAGGTGCTGAATTAGTTGAAAGGTCGTGAACAACCAGCAATGCACCTCCTGCTCTATCGTCCATAGTAACCATCCAACCGTCAACCGCCTCGACACCTTGAGGCGCCTCAACTCCACCTGCTGGCAATGATTGGTGGGTCAGGTCCCAAGTGATTATGGAAGTAATCAAAATTAGTACGACTATTGCAAGTACCCCTGTTTCCCTACTGGTTGGTGTTCTGTATTGTCGAATAGAACCTTTGATTTTTTCATTGACAATCGATAATGCTTTTCCAGGGTTTGTTAGCACTGTAACCATTCTAGAGTTGATAGTTCTCTCATCAAAGACCTTCCACCATGGGCCTGCCGTTCTTTCCGCTAAGCCTACTGCTGCAACTGCAACAAGCATTCCACCGATGATATCTAGGAACCAATGGATTCCGAGATAAACGATTGCAAATGAAGTTAGCAAAACATATGATAAAACGAGATGACGATAACGATTCCATCGTCTATCTTCATCGAATCGAGTAATGCACAGCCACACAGCGAATGGTACGCCAATATGTAAACTTGGCATCGCATTAGAAAATGGGTCTATTCTTCTAAACCAATCATTAATTTCTGGAGTTAATGAATATGCCAATGTTTCCATTTCGGGAATTGTATCACCTGTCACTCTAACATTGAAGAAAAGATAAAACGGTACTGCTAGTAAGTATACCCAAGCGATAGAAAGTGTGACTCTATCCGCCATCCACCTATCATCAAAATAAGCAAAATAAAAGATTGAAACATAACAAATAAACATAAATCCAGCAACATAATAATGTGTTAAAAGTACAGTTAATACATCGTTTTCAAACGTTTGCTGTACCCATAGCACCATATTTCCTTCAATGGCATAAATCCATGGAGTCATGTCCAGTCCAGCTGAAGCCATCAGAATCCTATCGACTTGATCAAGGAAATCTTTAGCGTTGTAAATCATAAAAACGATTGCTATATGAATCCAATATCTGCGAACAAAATCTACAAATGTCGGTATTGTGATAGTAAACCAAGGCGGTTTGAAAACAGGTAAAAGTGCGACTCCTAATGCTAATGCACTAATCAGCCAACTCAAATAAACACCCTCCATTGCTTAACCTCTAACTCAATGGGGTTGGTTTTAGATAATCAAATGATTGACGATAAAATCTTAATTCAAGCCAATTACAAATAGAAAAGTATCAATCACCACGCGCCATGCACATATGGTTTGCCGTGATCTGGGTCACGACGATTTGCTAAGTCCCAAATCCTCTCAAATCTAAAGATTCCATTTGAACAGCCGTTTTCCCATATGAAATTAAGAGCATAATGTCCTACGGGATTGATGCTTGGTTTGTGTAGTTTAAACGATTCTACTTGACTACGCAATTTTAGGCTTGTTTCGTCTTCATTTCTTAGCGGTGAACAATGAGCACAGGGGCATGCATGGCGTAAATCATGATATAAGACCGTTAACTCTTGCTCGTCTTCATAAGTCAAATGAAGATCAGTTTCACGTCTTTCAATACGCACTAACTTTGGCATCTGTTGCGCCATAATAGTCCCTCAAATTATCTCCAAAGAAGAAGAAGGCTTATCTGAAATTTGTGCTAGAACTGCTTTGACTATTTCGGAGAATGCAATGCTACTAGCCCCTTCTGGATCGCTAACTATTTTGTGAACGCCATCATCTCCACCACGGACGAATCCTGGATCGAATGGTAATGCTCCAAGGAACGGAACGCCGAAGTCTTCAGCGGTTGACTTTCCTCCTCCCTTTTTGAAGATGTCAAGTGTTACTGAAAAGTTTCCATCTTCATCAGATGTTGATTTGATAGTTTTACCACCTGGACCAGCGATTTCAACTGAGACATTTGCTGCAGTTACACCACTGATTGTATATCCAGACATATTTTCAACAACTCCAAGAACTGGAACTTTAAGTGATTCTGCGAAGGTAATCGATTTTCTACTATCCAACAAAGCAACCGCTTGTGGAGTTGTTACTATTACCATCCCGTCAATATTTGGAAGAGATTGGGATACTGTCAAAGGTTCATCTGATGTTCCTGGAGGGAAATCGATGATAAGGTAATCCAAATTACCCCATTCAACATCTCCAATGAATTGTTGAATTGCACCTAACTTGATCGGTCCACGCCAAACAACAGGTGTATCAGGGTCGTCTAATAGGAATGCCATTGAAATTACCTTGACACCGAGATGCCCTTTAGCAGGATGAATTCTACCTTCTTCGACATGAAGTTTATGACCGTCTAGACCCATCATTTTCGGAACGTTAGGACCAGTAATGTCGATGTCCAAAATACCAACTTTATGGCCTAGTTGAGCAAGAGATAGTGCTAATCCTGTGGAAACAGTTGATTTGCCAACTCCACCTTTACCAGATAATACCATAATCTTGTGTTTGATTTTTAATCCGATCTCTTCCATTGACATTTTTCGCTTCATTTGAGCGAAATTCTTCTCCATTTCCTTATTTTGTTGTGGAGATGGTTGTACCGGCCCTTGTCCTTGTCCTTCATTTTGGGGGTCATGGGTGGTGATTGGTGATTCTGCCATAAGCAATCGTGATGCGAGTAATACTTCAACCTGTGCGGTGAAAAATAGTACCAAAAATCATGATTCTAATAATTTCAATCTACGTTCAATTTCTTCGGCTGTTGTTTTGTAGAAATCATATTTTCTGCCGAATGGGTCATCTAATCCCCAATCCTCGTCAATTTTCATTGCAGGGCAATGAACTCCGCAACCCATTGAAATCACCATATCGTAATCTTCAGCGGAAAAATCATCAACTGATTTTGGCACCATTCCATCGGTATTAATGTCCCTTGAATGAAGATATTTTTGGGCATAGGGGGCCATAGTTGCCGAGTTCGGATGTGTTCCCGCAGAGTCTGCAGTATGCCCCATTGAACGGGCTAATCCTTCTGCCATCTGAGAACGGCAAGAGTTGCCGACACACACGAATAATAGACGCATAACTAATCTATCAATTGACCACATATGAAGTTCTCGCCTATATTTTATATTGACAACTATTGGGATTACTATGGAGTGGCTTAGTAAAGGTGGATACTGGCGCGGAATATTGCTTTCTGCTTCGCTGTTCACATCTCTATTTCTGATCCACATATTACTAGCAGCAAATGGATATATGACCTTATTCAAAATAATTGCAATTCTAATAACAATCCAACTCATTGCTGTTGGACCAACTATCATCTTGTTTGGACAAATAAATAATTTGAAAACAAAAATAGTGGCATTGAAGATTGGCCTTCTTATTGCTATCCCACTCAATATTGGATTGGGTTGGGCTTATGCTGGAATGGCCATTTCTATTGCTTGGATGGTAACATTTCCAGCACTAACAACAGTACTACATTTAATCGCTATTCGCCGCACTGAAGCCTTATAAAAGTGTCAGAATGCGAGCGCCGGGACTCGAACCCGGGTTCAAGCGTTGGCAACGCTCGGTGATAACCACTACACTACGCTCGCAGTAGTAGTTGACCGATTAGACAGGGGTATAAACCGTTGTCGGCCTGAATCTTTGCTAATTCCCGAGCAGTTTCATTGGAAACCAAAGCGGTCGCCACCGGAATTAGATTTATCATCTTCTCCGCCTTGTTTCCTCATTACAAACATTACCACAATTGCTCCTACTATTGCAATAATTCCGAGTGCCATTACCAAAGATGAAGATGAAATCCCCCCTCCATCGCTAATCACATCAGACTTTTGTTCTAATGTTACAACAATTGGTACTTCTCCTGTAGCTTCTCCGTAAATATCAGACGATTGCAAGAATATGGTATGGGTTCCATCCGCGATTCCGCTACGAATTGTCAATTGAAGGGAATAAATTCCATCTCCTGCAACTCTGTCTCCATTAGAACCATCGTCATACAGTTTAGACCAATCTTCATTTTGAGTTATTGGATTGAATATCCCTAATCTCGCACGGACTAACATCACGCCATCCGCATCGCTGACTTCAGCCTCCAGTAGTGCGATTGCAGTACCACTACCTCGTATGATGTTAAGATCTTCTGCGACGATTTGCGGAGGCGTATTGAGTACTGAAATTGTAGTTGCTATGTGTTCGCCGTCAGGAAGTAGATAGGGTGTTGCAGCGTCGGGTTGGGCCTCATTACCAATGCTGATCCAATGCCTTAGAACTTGTTTGGCGCCGAGCGAATCAGTAACAATAAATGGAAGTTCATGTGAGCCTGGAGTCATTCCATTTGGCAGAGTGAAATTTCCTGCCCATACATCACCATCTAGCAGTAATAAATCGATTAATTGACCACCGAAGATTCGCATATCAATTTGTACTGATTCCACATCATGGCCATCAAATGCTTTAGCATTAACAATTATCAAATCTCCCCGCTCAGCAATATGCGGAACAAATTCAACCGAAGTGAGGCGTGGTGCATCATTGATAACTTCAATAATTCCCGTACCTTGGGTTATTGCTCCGAATAAATCAGTTATTGTGACATTCAGAGTGAAGTTTCCGACTTCCAATCCAGGAACCATCAATTGAGTTGTATATCTATCATCACCGATTGCATTATCGCCTGATAATCCTTTGTCATTTAATGTTACAATGGTACCGCCTAAAACTGTTAAGTCAACTGTTACGGAATCAATATTCCATTCATCATCGGTAGCGTGTGCAACAAGGTGTGCTACAGAAGCGCCTTCACCTACTACCAATCCTTCTTCTAAAGTCAAACTAACCAACACGGGGTCGGTATTTTCATCAGATGTGACAATTGAAGGAGATAGTACTCTGTCAATATATTGGGTCTCATTTAGGAATGCTGATTTGTTATCACTACCATAATCAATTTCAAAACTTCGAGTGACACTTGAGACTAATCCTCTTAGTGGCCCTTCATCGATAATAGAACCAAAGGCAGTACCTGATTCTTCTGAATCACCATAAACCCCAGTCCATTCTACAACATGGAAATTATGATTATCTCGTGGGTCATTTCCAACAGAGTTAGCGACTATTTCTAGAACTATGCCATCTTGCCCATTCAATCTGATATTATCGCCAATCATCATTGGAATTGGCACTAAGCCAGTTTCCCTACCCACTGTGATATTGCCAAGCGCTGACTCTATTTCCGGTTCGGTTAGGTTGTTTTGAATTGGAGAACGTTCTGGTCTTTCATCACCACTACTAGAATCTGGACCTGTTTCTTCCCAAACAATTCTTACCGTTTTGTTATCCCAGTGATTGTTGACACTTTGATAATCCCAAGTGTTATTGTTGTATGCACCAGCACCAGCACCTTCAAAGAAATTACCACCATTAACCCCAGTGATATTGAACCAAGATTCTTCGTGAATTACATTTACTTCGAATTCATCACCGGAATAATTACTCTCCATCCCAGAAACCTCAATGCCTTTGACTATCCCAAAAGTCCCTTGAACATCACCTGAAAGTGTTCCGTCAATGTGAATATCATCGGTTACGGTTTGTCCGTCAACAATATCTGTTTCAAGATTGAAAATAGTTCCATTGATAATCATTGTAGCGTTTTCATCTTCATCTTCAGCGCCAAATGTTCCATGCCCACGTAGATTCTCTCTATGTTGGGTACGATTTCCATCTTCCCATCTTTCAACTATTTCCAAACCATCGAGAGATATGTCCATTCTAAAACCATCATCGATAATAATGAAATCACCTAATGCTTCAATTTGGCTATGACTAAGTTTTCTGACACCGTTTTGATCCCATGTTTCAAACAAAAATACACTGAGTTCTGCATCTATATCAATAAGGGAAGATGATTCATTGGTGGAGTCAACTTGCATTGTACCTCCAGCCTCTAGTCGGATTCGCTCTGAATTTATTCCGTCTATCATGCTGTGGTTAATCCAAGCATCACTGACATTAGCAATAATTTGAGTTACCGTGTCATCCTCTTCAGTAGTTATAACGAGGTATCCCCCACCCCTTGCATCAATTACTTGAGAGGTTAACAATCCTGCAGTAATGGTTTCATTTTTCCAAATTGAATCTAATACAAACGACATATTTGTCGACTCGCCTTCAGTATTCTCTTCGGTTACCATCACGCCATCGCCCAATTCCCATGAATTGAGGACATCACCGACTCTCTGTTGCCATCCATGACCATCGAAACTCAATCTGAAATATTGGTCCCCATCTTCAGTAGTATAATCTTGTAATAGGTCCCAAGAGGTAGTAAGTGTAATTTCATGGTCGGCCATCGGTTGATTCCAAGTACCTATATCTATACTTCTCGTGAAAAAACTATTGCCGCTAGTTGCAACGGAATCAATTGAATCGACTGTAACATCAATAGTCACTTGATCGCCCCATTGCAGGGTTGAATTCAATAGAAGATGGGCAGTTCTAACGCCGTCCTCAAATCCCCATGTAGTAAAAATACTAACATCTAATTCAGTGCCATTTTGAAGATGTGTTATTTCTGTTGTGATTTCGAATGTTGAATTACTTGAGAATTTTAACAAATATGCATGATTATTATCTGTTCCGCTTTGACTTGTCCAAGCGGTTGTAATTTCAACATTCAATGTGTCAACACCATCGGCATAAACAGAAAGTGGAGTGAGCAGTAGAAGACCAATCAGCACAATGGGGGTGATGCGCTTGTTCCCAGACATAAACATAGGATTCTTGCACTCCCATTCAAAGCCTTTGTTGATTTGTGTTGAATAATAGTTCAGATATCCAAAATATAGCAGAACATAAGCGGCGCAACAATAGTAGCATCGCTTTCAATTACAAACTTCTCGGTCTCAACCGAAAGTTTGCCCCAAGTTATTTTTTCATTGGGTGGAGCACCGGAATATCCACCATAGGACGGAGTAGATTCCGAGATTTGGCAGAACCAAGACCACAAAGGAGTATCCTTTTCCAAGTCTTGATTGAGTAATGGCACTACGCAAATTGGGAAATCTCCAGCGATTCCACCACCTAATTGCAAGAATGCTAACGGATTATCACATTGACAATACCATTCTGCTAAACTGGTCATATATCCGATTCCACCGGTTATTGTTTGCTGCTCAACTTTACCTTGCATTACTCTTGCAGCAAAGATATTGCCTAATGTTGAATCTTCCCAACCAGGTACGACCAATGGCAGATTTACTTGCGCTGCAGCTAATAACCACGAATTCTCTGACTGTGCTTGATACTCTAATTCATCTTCTAACAAAATATCATAGAAGAATTGGTGTGGTAATTTTGATTGCCCAAGTTGACTACTTTTTTCCCAGCGGCTCATCAGATGTGATTCAATCTTTCGAAATGCTTTATCTTCGGGAATACAGGTATCCGTCACTCGATTCATGTGATTAGCGAGTAAGTCGGCTTCATCTTGTGCTGATAAGGAGCGCCAATCATCAATCTTTTGATAATGGTTATGAGCGACCAAATTGAATAAATCTTCTTCTAAGTTTGCACCTGTACATGAGATTGCTGCAATATGTCCTGCCCTGATCATAGGAGCAATACTACGCCCTAATTCAGCAGTTGACATCGCTCCGGCTAAAGTCAAAAATATTTTACCGCCGGATTCTAGGAACTGAAGTAATGATTCGCTAGCAGATGCTAATGAACCGGCATTAAAATGACGGTAGTGCTCTTTGACAAAAGTTCTTACTGACATTTTCACTCCTCCGTGAGTTCTTGTTGGTAGAGGAATCTATCATGGCCAGATTTCTTTATCATTTTTAGATTCGGCATTACTCGTTCAAGTGCCATGTGTATTTGGTCAACTATTGTATTCGGGTCGCATTGCCCGCAAGTAAAACAATCGATTGCAAGCCAACCTTTTTGTGAATAACAATGCGCGGTCACATGTGATTCATCCAGCAATACTACAGCAGCAAAGCCCGGTGGTGAAGTGATACCATCAAATTGCTCAACATGGGAGTGTACCTCCTTAGCTTCACTATTTGTTACAGCATCGCGCATAATTTGTAACATCCAGTGGCCATCGTCATCACCAATTGGCGAATACCCTGTGTAATCAAGAAAAATATGGCTTCCGTGGGACTTTAAATTGTTCATTGCAAATCCTCCTTTTGAAAATAGATTGAGTCGCCAATTGTTCTATCTTTGCCTATCCGCTGAATAGTTGGATTCCATCTGCCTTCATCTTTGGCGTTAATATGATTGGCAACTATTTTTGTTGCTAACATCGCTGCTGTAAATTGGGTTAGCGGTGAATCTTTTTGAGCAACGATTTCATTGACATCGGCTGAAATCACTATTGCTTTTTCTGCATTGAATAAGGATTCAATTGTCTCCACTACTTGCCAATATGACAGACCACCTGGCACTGGAGTTCCTGTTGCAGGAACGATGGAGCCATCTAAGCCATCTATATCGATACTTAGATGAACAGGACCTTCTATCTTTGATAGTGTATCTAGCCATTGTTGCCATACATCTCTACCGGTTGAATGGTTTTGTGTATCCTTGGCGAAGAAAGTAGTAATTCTATCATCAGTGGAAATAGTTTCAAATTCTTCTTGGCTATATGCCCTAATTCCAACTTGTAGCAGTTTACCCACACCTAAGTCGAGACTACGTGAGGCTGCGCAGGCGTGCGAAAATACCTCACCATCTAAGTGGCTACGAAGGTCTGCATGGGCATCAATTTGAACAATAGTTAATTTAGACAAATCATTGTTGATGAGAGGATGATTTTTGGCAGCGTTAACCAAAGGCGGCAAAATTCCATGTTCGCCTCCCAGTGAGAGTGGGAAACAATCCCCCGCATACCATGGTTGAAGGTAATTGGAAATGCCATCTAATTGCTGTAATAATGAATTACCTTCACCATTCCATGGCAAATTGGTGTAAATTGAATTACCTTTTGGTAAATCTGTTCCAAGTAGCGGATCGAATAATTCAACTTGCCCACTTGCTTCAATACAAGATTTAGGTCCTTGGGAAGTTCCTTGGCCGTAAGAAGTGGTCAATTCATATGGTATTTGCAAAATAACGACATCAACAATTCCAGCATTTTCTGGCAAGCCTAGGAAGTTGCCTTCTACAAACATGACACTCACCAAACTAATTCAAACCAACATTGCTTAAAAAAAGGACGGACGCTAAATCTCTCTTCCGAAGAGTCAGATTGAACTTTCTTGCTCTCAAAAATTGCCAAAATCTGTTGATTTCATGAAAATACAGCGAGAAGTTAATATGGGTCGGGAGACAATACATAAAGGTAGTCGGGGGAGATTATCGGCAATGCCGTATCAATCCTGCGCGGAGGAATCATTATGGGAATGACAATGGGAGAATTGACAAAGGCCATTCAACAGCACATCGATATCGATATGGATTCGGAAGTTGCACAAGGAATGGCTGAACACGCTTTAGGATTCTTTGGGTTCTATAATAGGATTATTGACAATGCACTAGAACCTACAGACCGTAACTTGTTTTACATGTTCCAAGATTATGACCTGTTAACCACTGAGTCTGAAGAAACAACACTTTGGGATGGACGAGAATGGAGAATCCACTATTGGAAGTTCAAGCCAGATCTGCGTGAGCGCGTTGAAGCCTATATGCAACGTGATCTAGAACCTGAAGCAATTGACCCATTCGCTGATGTTTATGGCGGCAATGGTGCTGCTATTTGGACAAAGGAAGCGGAACGGGTCAAAAATCCGAATGCATTCAATGCAGAATGGTAATCAAGTTTACAACAATTCCAATTAGGTGGAGTCTAGAGGAGATTTTATGCGAGGTATAGCATTGGTGTTGATATTATTGCTGGCCGGTTTTACTCCAGCTATGGGAAACTCTACAGCACAACAACCTGACATTGTTCAGGAACAATGGTACCATTCTTATCTTACGCTGACTCTTGATGTACAATCATGGGCTGAAGATTATCCTGAAATCGTCATATTAACCGTTGCTGGACAGACCGAACTTGGCAAAAATCTATGGGTTGTTCAAATCTCTGATTGGACTCAAGATACCAAACCAAATGGTACACAGAAAGAAATTGTTTACATCGATGGTGGCCACCATGGAAATGAGCACCTAGGAACCGAATTGGCATTCTTAACCGCTGAATATTACATCGAGGGTTGGGTAGCTGGAGATCAAGATGTCATTGATGTTCTTACTAACACTGAACTACACATTCTCATTATGTTGAATGCAGATGGCAATGATATTGACACCCGCTGGAATCTCAACCAAGTAGATTTGAATCGGAATTACGACCATTACTGGAATACCTGCCCGACGACCCAGCCAGGGAGTAGTGCATTCAGTGAATCTGAAACTCTTGCGAATTCAAATTACATGAATACGGTAGTTCCCGATGCAGATCTGTATGTAACAATGCATACCGGGGTTTGGATTATGCTCTATCCTTGGGGTAAATGGCCGGACCAGCCTTCCGATTGGGAATTATTTTACGGAATAAGGGATGAAGTTCACACAAATATCTCAGATATTCCAATTCAAAATGCAAATCAAGGATTATACCCAAATTGTGGAACCAGTAGAGATTATGGTTATGGGGTTATGGGATTTCCTACATTCACATTTGAAACTGACGATGAACAATGGTTACTTGGTACAATCGAGCCTTTGTCCGATAGACTTGGAGAAGAATTAGATGTCATGAAATATTTGATTGACAATGTTTGGTATTGGAGAGCAAGATTAACGATTGAAGAAATCACAATAGAAAATGATGTAGTAAATTTCGATGTTGTCAATGATGGAAGAGCTTCTACAAGGAATGCTACACTACAATATCTAAATGAAGAAACTGATGAAATTCTTTGGCAATCAGATAATTTCACTGTTAATATTACAAGTAGAATCAGTGTTTCGACTAATGGATTTGATTATGAGAATGGAGTCTGGAGACTATCATACCAAAAACGAATTATCAACAGTGCGCAGTGGGTAAATGAAACAGTGGATGAATCACTTGTTTCAATCATTAAAGTTGAAGATGATAGTTTCTTACTCGGCTATGGCCTGTTTAATCCTTTATCTATGATAATGGCACTCTCTGTTGTAGCAATTCTCAAGCCCGAATTAAGTGAAGTCGAGACTTCTGAATAGCGGCTTTGGCCATAGCCATGGCAACCTTGGAACGACCTCTAATTATAATCGTTTGAAGTTCACTGTTGTGGTTCTTCGCCCCACCAAGCACTCTTTTCTGGTTGAGTCTCTTGCCCAACTGAAGGTTGTTGGGTCAGTGGTGGAGTGATCGGAGTAACCGGGACTGCTACTGGTTGAGTGACTTGTTCAACCGGAGGTTGTTGGGCCAGTGGTGGAGTAATTGGCGTAACTGGAACTGCAGATGGTTGAATGACTTGACTAACCGGAGTTGGGTTGAAGTTTTGTGCCATTGGTGCTTGTCCAGCAACAGGAGTTTGATATGTTACTTGCCCAGAAACAGGCGTTTGATACGCCACTTGACCTGTTGTCATTTGACCAGATTGCATTGTTGAACTAATTTTGTTATCGTCCAAGGTTAGGGCAAGAATGAGACCTAGAATTAATAATGGTACAGAGCAACAAATCCCCACAAATCCGCCCAAAGCAGTAAAACCGCCACCGATGGCTGATTCAATGCACGCGTCGCCACAATAAGTTCCATAAATATCGACCGCAGTATTACTATTCAGGGTATATTCCATACCTGACTGTTCATGATTAATAGAAGCAAATATTTGCCTCTCGCCTTCAGCATACTCGTACATCTCATCGTCTTCATAGTAGTTATCATCGGAGCATTCATACTTGTATCCAATCACATCATCACCCCTACTATCAACAATTGTAAGTTCAACCGATTCGCAATCCACTGGATGAATGATGTAGACCTCAATGACCCAAGATTCATTTTCGTTGACGGTAAAGGTTCCGCTAGATTCATCTTCGAGGTAAGTGCGATCTTCACCCGCATCTACGAGACCGCCGATACCGGCAACCATTCCAATAACGCTGCCGATGAGCATGACAACTCCGATGAGGAGGGTGATTTTACTTGCGATGTGCATGATACGGTCAAGTGCCTCTTCGTTATCAAGGTGTCTCAACAGCGTTATTGGGCATAGTCAAAAACAAAGAGGAAGGTTTTTTACATGGTTTGACATTCACTATTTGCAAAGATTATTGAAACTAAATCGTAATTAGGTTGAAATGCTGTAGCCTGTAGGCGCTAATAGGTGAAAGCATGCAAATCACAGTAAGTTCAGGAAACAATATCAATGGTACTCTAATTCTGCCACTTTTTCAAGGTACAGAAAAGTTAGATGATTCAATCATGGGCATCCCTGCTCAATTAAAAAACCAAATTAACAATGTGTTATTGGACAAGGATTTCAAAGGAAAGGCAAAATCTACTCTTACGCTTCTTGGAACTGAGGGTGGAAAGGCAATGCTAGTTGGACTCGGTAAGAAACAAGATGCTGATGCAAATACATACAGAAAAGCTGGTGCTCGAGTTGTAAAGGCTAGAGGAAAAACTCACGGAACTGAATTGACTGTGCAATTGGATTCAACTGAAATTGGATTGGTAACTGCATTTGCTGAAGGACTACTATTACGAGATTATTCCTATAACCACTACAAAACAATTGATGAAGATGACAAAGAAGATGATCTCAGTGCTAGAATTATTTGTGATGAAAGTATTGAAGAGGATTTGACTGAATCTGTCCGAATTGCTACTGGTGTTGCTTCCGGAGTTCATCTTTCTAGAGACTTAGGAAATGCTCCACCAAATGATATGTACCCAATGGCATATGCTAACAAAGCAACTGAGTGGGCAAAGCAATATGATTCTGTTAGTGTTGGCGTAATAACTTACGAAGAGGCAATTGCACATGGAATGGGTGGACTGGTCGCTGTCGGCAAAGGTAGTGCAAGAAAACCATGTATGGTTATATTCAAAATGAATGAATACCTTGACGGACGCTGTCCTGTTATCGTTGGAAAAGGAATCACATTTGACACCGGCGGAATTTCACTGAAACCAGGTCAAAACATGGATGAAATGAAGTACGATATGGGTGGCTCGGCTACTGTATTTGGAATGATGGAAGCACTTGCTTCTACTGGACATACAGGCAAGGTCATTGGAATAACTTGTATGGCCGAAAATATGCCATCTTCTAATGCTCAACGCCCTGGTGATGTCATCAAAACGCTTTCTGGCAAGACCATCGAGATTTTGAACACCGATGCTGAAGGACGATTGGTTCTAGCCGATGGCCTGTGGAAGGCTGGCGATTACGATCCTGAATACATTATTGATTTCGCAACTCTTACCGGAGCCTGCGTAGTAGCACTCGGACATGAAGCGACTGGCCTATGGTCTAACGACGATGAATTCCGAAGCACTATCCACGAAGCAGGAAATGCTGTTGATGAATTGGCATGGCCAATGCCACTATTGCCTGCATTCGAGAAAGAGATTACCGATTCAAAGATTGCTGATACTCGCAACCTTGGTGCTGGACGCTGGGGTGGAGCAAATACCGCAGCTGCATTCTTGAAACAATTCGTACCAATGCGAGGAGAAGGAGATGACGCAGAACAAATCCCTTGGGCTCATATGGATATTGCGGGTACCTTCTGGGGTTCTAAGACCAACGATATGGTTGGTCATGGTGCATCAGGAATACATGTTAGAACTCTTTACCACTTAATCACACAGTGAATTAATTGTAGTTCTAAAGAGTGATTTTACTAATGGCCAAAGCAAAGAGTGCAATAGCACTACATACTCAAAGAGCATTATTGATAATCACCATCATATTGCTCATCGCTGGACAGGAACTGATGTAATGTCACTGTTTTTCGGCCTATTATTGAGAAATTAGCCTTTTCTATTTACGATACTGGCCTGAATTGAAAGAGCGATGTAATCGTTGAGTTCATATAGGTCCGTAGACAGGACACTATGTAACTGAAGGTTCAGTAGTGGTGAGATAGATGTCAGGTGGCGAAGATTGGGAAGAAAAATTAATTGAGCAGTTGTCGGAAATGTTTCAAAGCATGGGCATGCCAATGGATAAAGACCAACTACGCAAGTTGATGGAACAATTCCGTTCCCAATTTGAAGGCATGGGCATCGATGCTGAAAAGATTGCAAAAGGTGAAGTTAATTTCAATTTTGATTTATCTAACCTCGCTAAAATGTTCGCCAAGGGCGATGACCTTAGTGATATCATAAAAAATATGGGCATGGCTGTAGAAGTCGATGCCGCTGTAGAAATCCCCACTCCGACTTCTGAAAAGAAAAATGATGCTGTTATTGATTTGCCATCCGATGACATCTACTTAGATGGATGGAATATGAGCGTTACTATTGACTTCTCATTAAGAGGCGAAATTGAACAGGATCAAGTAGAATTATCATTGGTCGATGGTGGACAACAGATTGAAGTTCTCAAAAACAACCAGACACAACCATTGGCGACAATCGCCCTACCCCATCAATGCGAAGATGTAGTTGACTTCAGCCTTAACAACGGTATTCTAGATATTACTCTAAAATTGACACCTCAAGGTTCAGCCACTGAATCAGCTGCAAAACATATTGATTTTGATGATGAAGATTATGACGATGATAGACCTGTTTCAGATAATGTCAGTATTGATTTTGCTGATGATGATGAAGACGATGATGACGAAGATGGTGGAATTACAATCTTCTGAATAAGAAGATTATAACACAAGTGAAAAAAAGGAAAGTGAGAAAAAATGAGTAAAGTAATAGGAATAGATTTAGGAACTACAAATAGCTGTGTTGCAACGATAGAAAATGGTGACCCCGTCATCATTCCAAACGCTGAAGGTGCAAGAACGACTCCTTCGGTTGTAGCATTTGCAAAAGATGGCTCAGAACGACTTATCGGAGTTGTCGCAAAACGCCAAGCGGTAACAAATCCAGAACGAACTATCCTCTCTGTAAAAAGACACATGGGGACTGACTGGTCGACAAAAATTGATGATGCAGAATATACACCTCAAGAAATATCTGCATTTATCTTGCAAAAGTTGAAGGCAGATGCTGAAGCTTATTTGGGTGCTGAAGTTACGCAAGCTGTTATCACATGCCCTGCATACTTTACCGATGCTCAAAGAAAAGCAACTAAGGATGCTGGTCGAATTGCTGGACTAGAAGTTCTAAGGATTATCAACGAGCCAACCGCTGCTGCATTAGCATATGGAGTGGACAAAGGGGATGAAGCAACTATTCTAGTCTACGACCTTGGTGGCGGAACATTCGATGTATCTATCCTAGAAATATACGAAGTTGATGGACAACCACAAATTGAAGTTAAGGCAACCGCTGGAAATAACAAACTTGGTGGAGACGACTTTGATGACTTGGTCATTGGATGGTTAGTCGCTGAATTCAAGAAATCAACTGGAATTGACTTAAGCAAAGATGTTCAAGCCCTATCACGACTCAAGGAGGCTGCTGAAAAAGCAAAGATCGAACTTTCTGGTACTCAAACAACTCAAATTAATTTACCATTTATCACAATGAAGGATGGGCAACCAGAACATTTGGATATTGCTTTGACCCGCGCTAAGTTTGAAGATTTAATCTCTAAGTTGATTGAAAAGACAATGCGTCCAACTCGCCAAGCTATGAAAGATGCTGGCGTCAAGAAAGGAGATGTTGACAAAGTTATTCTCGTAGGTGGTTCAACACGTGTACCTGCTGTTCAGGCAGCAGTTGAGAAGGAAGCAGGTAAAGAGCCATACAAGGGTATTAACCCTGATGAAGCCGTTGCAATGGGTGCTGCTATTCAAGCAGGTATTATTGCAGGCGATGAAGGTGTTTCCGACATATTACTACTCGACGTTACACCTCTAACTCTTGGAATTGAAACTCTTGGTGGAGTAATGACCACAATGATTGAGCGTAATACAACAATTCCTTCACGACGCTCTGAGATATATTCTACTGCTTCCGACAATCAACCTGCAGTAGAAATACATGTTTTGCAAGGTGAACGTGAATTCGCAAAGGACAATGTCACACTTGGACAATTCCATCTCGGCGGCATTCCTGCTGCTCCACGTGGCGTTCCTCAAATTGAAGTTACCTTTGACATAGATGCAAATGGAATCGTCAATGTTAGTGCAAAGGACATGGGTACTGGTAAGGAACAATCCGTTAAGATGGAATCTGACACCTCACTAAGCGAAGATGAAATCCAATCAAAGATCGAAGAGGCAGAAAGCTTCGCCGAAGAAGATAAAACTCGTAAGGCTAAGGTTGAACTTAGGAATATGGCAGACCAGGCAGTCTACCAAACCCGCCGTACCTTAGAAGAAAATGCTGAGAAATTGGATGATGCTGATGTCGATCCTGTAAAGGCATTATTGGACGAACTTGAAAAGATGGTTCAGGATGAAGAGGGTAAGCCTCTTGATCTAGATGATGTTGATGAAGCATCTATTCAGACCAAGGTAAAGGAAGTCGAAGAAGCAATGCACGCTGTATCCTCCAAGTTATACGAGGCTGCTGCTGCTGAGATGGCTGAACAAGAAGGCAATTCTGATGAAGATGATGGCGATATCAACGTCGCTGGTGACGATGCTGTCGTAGATGCTGATTTTGAAGTCGTTGACGAAGATTGATTCCTTCACCAGGTTTTGGGATAGTTTTGCTAATCTTACGAGATTCTACTAATGATATTAGAAGCGTTTGGCTTATTGATGAGTGGTTGGTGGCTTGTCTATGAGCGATGCATCAATCCTCTCCGATACCGAGCGAACCTCCGGTCGAGATGCTCTGCGCAAGAATATTCAAGCTGCACTTGCATTATCAGGTGCTATTCGCTCAACACTCGGTCCACGAGGTCTTGACAAATTGTTAATCGATGATACTGGAAGAACCTTGACCACCAATGATGGAGTCACTGTTCTTGAAACTGCAAAGGTTGAACATCCTGTGGCAAAAATGCTGATCAATGCCTCATCTGTACAAGATAAAATTGCTCGAGATGGCACTACAACCACCGTCCTAATTAGTGCAGAGATGTTGAATAATGCTTGGCATCTTGTAACTCAAGGAGTTCATCCTTCAATGATTGCACGTGGATATCGCATGGCTGAAGATTTCTGCCGAACTGAACTACCGACTCTAACTATTGATGCTGCAAAGGAGGACCTATTAGTAGCAACCAAAACCGCATTGGCGGGTAAAAGTCATGAGGCAATGCGCATACATTTATCCAGCCTATCAGTGGAGGCTGCTGAAATTATTATTGAGACTCAATCAGGCATAACTATCGCCGACCCAACAAGGGTCAAGGTGCTTTCACAAAGTGGAGGGGTTGTTACTGATTCTCATTTGGTTACCGGATTAGTATTAGCCAAAAAGAGAATTCTTGAAGCAATGCCGAAGAAAATTGGAGCTGGTAAGGTCCTTTTGATAAACGGTGGAATTGAGAGACGAGCTATGGCATCTGAAATGAAACTAAATGTGACATCTCCTGGTGTTCTTCAATCCTTTAGAGATAAGGAGATTGAGATGTTAATACAACAAGTTGAGCACTTACAATCTCTTGGTGTTACTTTGTTAGCCTGTAAAGAAGGTATTGATGATGATATCCGCTCAGCACTAAACGAAGCCGGTATTCAAGCGTTTAGAAGAGTAGCTAAAGAAGATTTAGATTTGCTTGCTAGAGGTTGTGGGGCAACATTGCTATACGATGTAAAGAGAGCAACTGCTAGTGATTTAGGAGCATTTATTGAATCAAGAAATGAAATGTGGAATGGTGTAGCGCACTGGATTGTAGATACTGAAGAAGGCGGTGCGACTTTCATTGCCCGCGGTTCAACTATTGACGTATTAGGTGAGGTTGAGAGATGCTTTGCTGATGCTCTTGGTGTTGCATGTCAATTATTAGAAGAGCCTTTGTTATTGGCTGGTGGAGGAGCTACACAAGTCGCTTTAGCAAGAAAACTAAGAAGATATGCTGAAACTATCCCTGGTAGAGAACAATTGGCGGTTGAAGCCTTCGCTGATGCATTGGAGATTATCCCAAGGGTTCTCGCAGAAAATGCCGGATTAGATCCAATCAACACTTTACTGGAAGTTGTTGCCGCTCAAAGTAACGCAAACGATGATATTTCTCATCATTTTGGATTAGATGTAAACACAAGGTCTCCCGCTAATATGATAGAAAATGGAATTCTTGAACCTCTAAGGATTACACGTCAAGCGATTAGTGGTGCTACTGAAGCTGCTGTTTCGATTCTTCGTATAGATGATGTATTGTGGGCAAAGGCTGATGCAACAACACCAGAATTGCCAGAAATGGATTAAGTTGACTAAACTCATAACCTCTTGAAAACTATTGATATTACGACTTGCCGGTCTCTTGTTCAAATAAGAGATTGAATTGGATGTATCCATGGGTAAAGAATCTCAAATACCTGTGGGCGTTGATGATATCGCTATTCACTTCCCACGATTATTCATGGACATGAGAGTTTTTGCTGAGATGCGCGGTGCTGATTTTTCTAAACTTAACAAGGGACTTGGACTAACTGCGATGTCTATCCCTGACGTTCATGAAGATACTGCGACGATGGGGGCAATGGCAGTAATGCAGATAATTGACCGTAATGGTTTGGACCCTAGTGACATTGGAAGAATGTATCTCGGTACAGAATCTGCATTGGATGGGGCGAAACCAACTGCGACCTATATTGTCGATATGCTAACTCAGCGCTATCAAGACCGATACGGTAGTGATTGTTTCGTAAATTGTGATGTAGTGGATATGACCTTTGCTTGTATCGGTGCTGTTGATGCTCTGCATACTACACTGGATTGGGTTGCTCGCTCAACTGAGGAAGATGAACGAATAGGAATAGTAATTTTCTCTGATAATGCAAAATACGCACTTGAATCATCTGGTGAATATACCCAAGGTGCAGGTGGTGGTGCACTGTTGATTAAACAAAATCCTAGGTTACTTGAAATCCCTGATTGTTTTGGTGTTTCAACAACTCCAGTCCACGACTTCTTCAAACCAAGGCGTAATGTTTCTATTCATTCAGTTATTACAAATGTAATGCAATTAGCGCAGGAAACTGGTCAAACCGTCAAGAAAGGTCTTGTCGGAAGGATGATCAAACATCTTCCAGAATCCACTGTAAGAAAATTAGGAATTTTCGCACATGGTGAAAACTCAGTTAATGTTCACCGAGATGAACCTATTTTTGATGGTCAATTTTCCAATAGATGTTTCCAAACTGCGGTTCGTCAAGCATTCAAGAATTTTGTCAAAAAGGCAAAATCAAATGGGCGCTATGACTGCGAAGTTGATGAAAGGTTTACCGAGCAGTGGTCAAGGATTATCATGCATCTTCCATATGCCTTCCAGGCAAAAAGAATGTTCCCTGACATATTTCGCCATGACCGCATAGGTACTCCAGAGTGGGAATCGATTGTAAAAAATATAGGGGAACCACCAATCGAAACTGAATCAAAAGACGCCAAGGTCATTGAGGCATGGGAGAAAGAAATGGATAATTACCGCCGTGCAATTTCAAAAACTGAAGAATACATTGAATTCCATGCATCACGGATTGAGAAGGGTCAACGTGCCTCCAGTTTGATTGGAAATCAATATACTGGTTCTATCTTCCTGGCATTGATGTCCACATTCGAATCAGACTTAGAGGCAAATTGTAATTTGGATGGAGACTATTTCGGACTTTGTGGATATGGCTCTGGTGCGAAAGCAAAGGTGTTCGAAGCAAAGGTCAACCCAAGATGGAGAGAAGTTGTTTCTCGTTGGCATTTGTTTGAAAGACTCGGAGGCAGGGTGGCAATAGACCAAATTACCTACGAAAGTCTTCACAAAGGCACTCAAGATAAGTCGGTAATTTCACCTAATGGAGAATTCGCTTTAGTGGAAATCGGAGAAGAAGGTGTCATGGAAGGATCCAGGCACTACGAATGGATTTCAGCTTGAAGGAAATTGTAGAACTACTTTACCACAATTTCCAGATGTTGCTAATTCCATCCCTTGTTCAAATTCAGTGATTGGAAAGTAGTTCGTGATTATTGTTTCAATATCTATTTGCCCTGCACTGAGTAATTCATGCATCGTATCCCAAGTGGACCACATTTTTCGTCCATTAATTCCTTTCAAATGCAAATATCGGAATACTATCTCATTCATTGGAATCTCTGGCGTTGGGTTACCGTATACTGATAAAACATTGACATAACCGCCCATTCTAGTAGATTTCACGGTATTGGATAATGCGACAGGTGAACCTGAAAATTCGCAGGAGTTGTCAACCCCCCTTCCATCTGTTGCGGCTAATATCTCAGCGACGATGTCATTGTCTTTACCAAGAACAAGGTCAGCACCTAACTTTTCTGCTAGCCCCATGCGATATTGGTTATCCCAATCAATAGCAATTATTTTCTTGGCACCCATCGCTTTGGCTGCATTAACTGCGAATAACCCAATCGGCCCCAAACCATGAATTGCTACGGTTGCGCCTTTGATTGGCCCTCCAGTCAAAGTGTGAATTGCATTGCCCAATGGGTCTTGTATCGATGCGTGATTTGGGTTTAGTCCTTCTGGAATAGTTCTTGCATTGATACTTGGAGCTGCGAAATACGGTGCAAACGCCCCATTAATTTCAACACCAAATATTGTGCCACTTTCACAGATGTGAGCATTTCCTTCATCGCAACGAGGGCAATTCCAACATGCAAAATGGCATTCTATCGCCACGGTTTGACCAATTCGGGAATCGGGAATTGCGCTACCTACTGCGACAATTTTACCACATGTTTCATGGCCGGTAATAGTACCGAGTGGAACATTTTCCCGGCTCCATTGATCCCACTTCCAGATGTGTATATCGGTCCCACATATTGAAGTCGCCAATGTTTGGACAATTACTTCATCCTCTCTTGGAGTGGGAACTGGATGCTGAGTTAGAGAAAAACCCCCCCCTATATCAGCGGTTTTTGTCCATGCCATCATAGTTGTTGGAATGGTAATCATCGCGCTCCCCCAAATCATCTTTAGAGACGCCGCCTTTTGGTTATTGGCTTACTCTATGTCAATTTTCATGAGGTGCTGTGCAAAATAATTAATCAAAATTCGCGTGTTTTACGGAAATTCTAATTGCAATCGATGAGGGTATGTTGATTAAGGAGGCGCGACGCCCTTAAAACCCGTTGATGTCAATGAAATATGTCGTGGTCAGCGGGGGTGTCCTTTCCGGATTAGGTAAAGGAGTGACTGCCAGTAGCATTGGAGTATTGCTCAAATCCGCTGGACTGCGAGTCACTTCAATAAAAATAGATCCATATCTAAACAGCGATGCTGGGACTATGTCACCGTTTGAGCACGGAGAAGTTTTCGTTTTAGATGACGGCGGCGAAGCAGATTTAGATCTCGGCAATTATGAGAGATTCCTAGATATCAATTTAGCCAAGGACAATAATTTGACAACTGGAAAAGTATATTCCAAGGTAATTGAGGCTGAACGCCGAGGTGATTACCTTGGAAAAACAGTACAAGTAATCCCACATATTACCGATGCGGTAATGGAATGGATTGAAGATGTTGCAAGCAAACCTGCCGATGGTTCAGGCAAGACTCCTGATGCTTGTATCATTGAATTGGGTGGAACTGTTGGCGACATCGAATCTTCACCATATATTGAAGCATTAAGGCAATTTCAATTTAGAGTCGGAAGAGAGAATGTAACCTTCGTTCATGTTTCATTGGTTCCAGTGATGGGGCCTGTTGGTGAGCAAAAAACTAAGCCGACCCAACATACCGTCAAAGAGTTAAGAGGCCTCGGAATCTCACCCGACATCTTAGTTTGCAGGTCTACCGCACCTTTGACCCTTGAAACTAGGGAAAAACTGGCTGCGTTTTGCCATGTTAGCCCAGATGCAGTATTCTCAACACACGATGTTCCTAATATCTACCATGTTCCGCTGATGCTACAAGAACAAGGTTTGTGCAATATCCTCGGATTGGATTGTGAATCCAACGGACTACTGGATGAATGGAGAAAGATGGCTTTGCACCTAGATACGCTGGTAGAGGAAATAAGAATCGCAATGGTTGGAAAATATACCGGCTTGAGTGATGCATATCTTTCCGTCATCAAATCCTTACAACACGCTGCTATGGCAGTTGATAGAAAATTGGTTATCGATTGGGTTGAAGCATCACATCTGGAAGATGATTGGTCTAATGCTGAAGAATCTGCAACTGCATGGCAGATGCTGAAGGGTGCTGATGGAATATTGGTCCCAGGTGGATTTGGCGATAGAGGAATAGAAGGGAAAATAATTGCCGCTAATTATTCTAGGGTTAACAATATCCCATACCTAGGAATTTGCCTAGGATTACAAGTTGCAACTATTGAGTTCTGCCGTAACGTCTTGGGACTTAAAGGTGCGAACTCAACTGAATTTGACGAAAATATTGAACATGCAGCAGTTGTATTCATGCCAGAAATTTCAAAGACACATTTAGGTGGAACAATGAGACTAGGGAGCCGTCCAACCGTATGGCAAGTTGAAGATTGCAAAATTAGAACCCTATATGGAGAAGGTGATTCTGTAGATGAAAGACACCGTCATAGATATGAAGTCAACCCAGATCTAATCGAACAGATTGAAGCAGCTGGTCTGATATTTGTCGGTAAAGATGAGACTGGACAACGTTGTGAGATTTTTGAACTAGAAGGTCATCCATATTTCGTAGGAGTTCAATACCACCCAGAATTCAAGAGTAGACCTAATCGCCCATCTCCTCCATTTTTGGGATTACTGCAAGCGGCTAGCAAAAATTGATCTAACAATTCATCACACCCTTGTATACGATACTCTTTAGAAGGAGTTAAGACAACTATAATGTATGCAATTAGCAATTATTCTCGGACTATTATACCTGACTCTAACATCAATCTTTCTTACAAATATTGCAAAGGTGAATAAAGAAATTAGAATCTGATTATTGTGCAATTCTAATCAGCCTCGTAGTACGGAAGCCTTGTAAAATTTTGATGAATCTCTTTTTGTGAAACTTCTCATCAAGTGTTGTATCGCCGGTATCTATTCGAACATTGGATAAACCAATCAATTTACTAGGGGTTGCAACACCAAGAATATTTTCAATTCCGATTTTCCTAAGAACGTCGGGTGAAAGTTGTAAATTACCTCTACCGATTAGAAACCCTTGGCCACCCATGGGTGAAAGAAGTAACAATATTGGCTTGGTTTGGCCATTAGAATCACTATGCTGATCTATTATCTCCAATAATCCTTGCTCATTTAAATCAAGATTAAGAGTACGCTTAGTTCCACCGTTGAGAGAAGGTGATTCTACATCTATTCCGAGAAGAGTCAGATCATGGCCACAGTGTTTGCCGATACGATTCAAAGTCCCACCACTACCCCACACTATCATCAAATCATTGTCATCTACGATCAATGTTTTGACATGTTCAGCAAGTGCTTCGATGGTATCTTCCTCGCTTACCCGTTCAACCTGTTGTTTGGCTCCTTGCATAAATCTAGGACTACTTGGAGTCCATGCTTCACCATACATGCGAACTTTCCAAACACCGGTTTGGTAAACCTCTTCATCCAAATCCATAACCTCTGTAATTCCAGTTCTTAAATCGCCTAGATGGTAAGCCAAAACAACTTCTGCAGCTGCTTTAGGAGTTGTAGCAAAACAACCGCTATGCATTTTTACTCCACCTGGAACTCCAACTATTGCTGTTTTAGAAGCAGTTTTTCCGTTTACTTCGCCAAGAGTTCCAAGCGCTTTAACAATATCACGAGTAGTTCCATCTCCCCCTGCATAGAGAAGGAGATCTACTTCTGAATCAATTAACTGCTTTACAAGTAAAGCCGTATCCTGTGCTGAAGTTAATTGTGGTGACTCTCCAATAATGGTCGCTGGTGTTTGCCCCATCCAAGAAGAACCCATTGCCCCTGACCAACAGATGAGTTCAATTTTCTCACCTTGGCGATTAAGACTGCTATCAAGAAGTTCACTTAACTTCTCTACGCATTGCTGCATTCTTGGCCCTGAGCGGTCTTGAGCACCAGCAGCCCTTGCTTCTTCGGCCCTCCCATCACTTCCCTTGAAGCCCAATCGGCCACCAAGGCCAGCATCAGGATTGACGATGATGCCGACTCGCATAGTACCGCCACCTGCTCAACATTCATCAATGTGCGGAGAAAAAATATTGCAGATTTTTTAGATGATTATCAACAATATTGATTTGGTATCAACTTCTAGCCCAACTATGCGAAGTCATGGCGACACTATTCCAAACCTAGAGGAGGCGGTTTCTGGAGGTTTTTCAGAATTCAAAATCGGTGAAAATAAATTTAAAGAATCTGAGCAAAAGGAAGAAGAAATAATTGAACACTCTACCGTAGAAAATAATCCTATTGAAAAATCAGAACCGAAGTACGGCTACAAAATTGATGCTGTTGAGTCAAGAGAGTCATTCGTAGTCAAAGCCAATTCTGCCACGATGGAGGCAAAGCAAGGTCTTGCGATTACAAGTCCTGCGGAAGAACAACGCATCGCTCAGGAAAAGGCTCGAATTGAGGCCGAAGCCCTAGCACTACAACCGCAAAAGCCACAACAACAAGTCAAAGATAAGCCATCTTCAACAATCGGTGATGATTTTGATGTTGCATGGTAATCAATTTCAAGTTACTAATTATCTGATTAGAAGTAATCAGAACCAAAGGTGGATTTGATAGGTTGGAGGCGTCCCCCAAGGATTGTCAGGCACAACCTACGGGGCGTGTTTCAACAGTCTGAGGCTAGTGTGATGTCAATGATTAACGTAACTTTACCAGATGGAACAATCAACGAGTATGCTGAAGGAATTACCTGTGCTGAAGTAATTACTGATGCATTAGGCCGCAAACATGGATGCTTAGCAGCATTTGTTGATGGTGTTGAAAAAGACATGTCGACTAAACTTTCATCCAGTTGCTCAGTTGTAGGTATTCTTTCAACTTCAGAAGAGGGAATTCACATTCTACGCCATAGTGCAGCCCATCTTTTAGCACAGGCCGTTACCGAACTTTATCCTGGCGCATTGCCAACTATTGGCCCTGCTATTGAAAGAGGATTTTACTACGATTTCAAAATGGACCCTATTACAGAGGCTGACCTTAAGGCTATCCAAAAGAAAATGCAATTCTTAGCAAAGCAAAATGCCGTCGTTGAAAGAATTGAATTGAATGAAGAAGATTTGAAATCTCATTTCGAGCACAATCCATACAAGATGGAAATAATCAATGATAAATTGGAAGATGGTGCTGGTTCCACTATTTACAAGCAAGGTGAATGGTACGACCTTTGTCTTGGACCGCATGTTCCTAATCTATCTCGGTTGATGTTTGTCAAACTAACTTCGGTATCTTCTGCATATTGGCGTGGAGATCAAGAGAGAGAACAATTAGTACGGATTTATGGATTTGTTGAGCCAACAAAGGAAGCTCTACAATCGACCCTAAAAAATATTGAGGAAGCCAAGAAAAGAGACCATCGTAAACTTGGAAAGGACTTGCAATTATTCCATATTGATGAAGAAGTTGGCCAGGGACTAATCTTGTGGACCCCCCGCGGTTCAATCATCCGTCAAGAATTACAGGATTTCATTTCCTTCCATTTACGCCGACAAGGATACTCGCAAGTATTCACTCCACACGTTGGAAAATTAGATTTGTACCGCACCTCTGGACATTTCCCTTACTATCAAGAATCGCAATACCCACCACTTGTTGAAAAAGACTTGATGAAGAAATTGGCAGATGAAGGATGCTCGTGTTCTGAACTTGCAAATTTAATGAAATCTGGTGATATCGATGGATATATGCTAAAACCAATGAATTGCCCTCACCACGTCAAAATTTATTCATCTCAAGCCCGTAGTTATCGTGACTTACCTTTGAGGTTGGCTGAATTCGGAACCGTATATCGCTGGGAACAATCTGGTGAAATATCGGGTATGACCAGAGTCCGTGGATTTACTCAAGATGATGCCCATCTATTCGTAACCGAGGAACAAATCGCTGAGGAAGTTCTAGGCTGTATTGAATTGGTTCAAATTATCTTTAACAAATTGGGAATGACTGATTATAGGGTAAGAGTTGGCTTAAGAGACCCAGATTCTGACAAATATGTTGGTCAGCCTGAAGCCTGGGATAAGGCGGAAGATGCCTGCCGCTCTGCTGCTCAATCATTAGGTGTTGAATGGACTGAAGAAGAAGGTGAGGCTGCATTTTACGGACCAAAGATAGATTTCGTTGTTAGAGATGTTATCGGAAGAGAATGGCAACTTGGAACTGTTCAAGTCGATTACAACCTTCCTGAGCGATTTGACCTGTCCTACAAAGGAAACGATGGGGAAATGCATCGCCCTGTAATGATTCACAGAGCACCATTCGGTAGCATGGAAAGGTTCGTCGGAGTTCTGATTGAACACTTTGCTGGAAAATTCCCTACTTGGTTAACACCGACTCAATGCCATATTATTACAATCTCAGAGAAGCATAAGCAATATGCGCAGGAAGTTGCAGATCTGCTTAAAGAAAAAGAAATTCGTGTATTGGTTGATGATGGAGACGATACAATTGGTAAGAAGATTCGTACCCACAGGAAAATGCAACCTGCCTACATGGTAATCCTCGGAGAAGGTGAGGCAGAGAACAGAACTGTAAGTCTAAGGGCGAGAAATGGTGACCAGGTATCCGATTTACCTCTAGACCAGTTCATAGAGGACCTAATGGCAGAGATTTCTAACAAAGAATCACAGCCATGCTTGGTTCCTAGCCAGCCGCAATCTGAAGATTGATGGCCAAATAATAATCGGTTTGAAAATCTCCTTTTTTTATTATTGTAAACCATAAGGTGAAATGCAAAAAGAATGAGCAGAGATTATGAGCGCACCTCCTATCATCACTGAGTTTTCAGTGGAGGCTCTAGTGCCCTTGTTTTTTGCAATATCTACGGCTCTATTATTTTGGAATAGAATCGTTCCAAGACAACTACGAGGTTTACAAGTTGCCTTTGAAACTGGTGACAAGAGATATGAAGTTCACCAAGTCACACAATCCCTGCAGGATGCCAAAGATTTACTCACTAGCAAATACATGAGGTTCGGAGTTTCTTCATATCTATTCGCATTGACAGGGACTCTTCTACTCTTTTTTGAATATCTTATGATTCATTTTGGTATTTATTCGGGCTATCATGCGCAAACATTAGCTTTGGCACTACTGATGATAATCTGGCCTGCTGTTGTATCAAGTGGTGCATCTCTTGGCGCACAAGTCATCAAACCTCTCGGCAACACCAGAGCAACTTTACAAGATTCTTCAATTTGGAGAACATATTCATATTTGTTATTAGCAATGGTTTGGTTCGGTTTGGTTGCAATTATCTCCTTTACATTGAATCTCAATGATGTCCCACAGGACCGAATTTTCTCTATCGCAGCATTTACTGCTTTCGCACCAGCGATATTAGCCTACGGCAGAATACTAGGTTCTTCTTGGCAAGCGCTACATCAATCTAGCAAAAAAATTGCTACCGGAGAACCTTCACCTTTCCACAATCACATTCCATCTACAAAACAAATCGCTGTTGCTTCAATAGTAAAATGGAATCTAATAGCAATGCCGTTTGTCGCAATTAATACTGTTATTTCTCTAATTGCATTAGTTTATGACCCAACACTATTTGTTCACTCCGATAGGGTAATAGGGCTTCCAGAGTATAGTATTCAATCAACAATAATGGAGGAAGGAGGTTTGCTTGGTTTTGGATTGATTGAACTGTTCTCACATATTCCTCAAGCCGGCATTAGAGTTCCAATTGTCACTGCAATACTGCTTTTCCTTCTTCTCAACGTAGCGTTGATCGGTTTCCTATTCATCTATGAAGTTGCAAGGATTCTTTTCCTTGATATTCATGATGTTTCGGGTAGAGGGGGCATAAGATTAGCAGATTCAAGACTACTGAGAGCCGAAATATCAGTTCAAGCAAAGGTTCTAAATTTTTGTTTTACCGGGTTTGCTGGGCAAAGTATGCTATTGCTATCGCTGGCAATGATAACATTCTGGGATTCAAGTTTTCTACCTCAAGGTGAAACATGTGGTTCTTGGGAGAATAGCGTTTGTGGGATACTAACGAAGGATGGTTTAGAAGAATTAACATGGATGTTAGCCGCAGGAGGTCAAGTTTCCTTCCTCTTTGTTTGGGCAGGTTCTATCAATCGAGGTAGTAAATTAGAAGATATTAATTTTGATGCTTCGATGAGTGAAAACAGAGAGATGTTAACTCAATTGGAAGATAAAATATACCTCAAGCAAAAACCAATTTCGCAACTGATCGCCGATGATGAATGGGATCGGTTATTCAAACAATTAGACATTATTTTAGAAGGCCATGGAGAAGAACTAGAGGGGCTTGATCTAGTTAGAAGAATTAGTGCTAAAATGACCATCTATTGTAGTCTTGGGCGATGGGATGAGGCTGAAGAGGACGCAATTTCATTACTGGCCATGCGCGGTGGTAGAGAAGCTCAAATCGCAAGACTAGTGCTAACTGCTGCTAGCCTTGCTCAGAGAGATTTAGCCGAAGCCAAGCCTCGCTTGGCATTCTTATCCGATGATGATATTGAAGGTGCTAGATTACAATGGTTTGCCAGTATTCTAAGCCCTAAATCAAGAAAATTATCACCTGAATCTCATGCAATGCTCGCGGTGGATCCATTGACCAAGAGAAATAAGGACCTGATAAAGAGATTGAGTACTGGAACATCTGTTAGTAAATTGAAACCACATAATAATCCAGCAGGAAGGATGCAGTTCTTAGGAGACATTGCTAGACTAAGGCTAGAAGGGCAATATGAAACAGCAATCAATTTAATTGAAGGATTTATTGAGGAAAATGATATCAAAGAATGGCCACATGGCAACTTAGTTCGTGCTTTAATTAACTACGATGAAGGTCGAATAAACACCGCTGCGGATATGACTGAGAAATTGTTCGATGCAAATTCACGCCATCCGCATATCCGAACATTTATTCGCCATTTATCCACTATTGGCCATACTGAATATTCATTGTATGAGGAAACTGGAATGGAATGGTGCATTGATTCTGAATTGGATTGGGTCAGTGCTTGGGAAAATATGCACAATGTTGCACCAGCACCCGAACTCATCAATAATAAATTGAAGAAACATGCTTGGAAGGCAAATGCCTGGGTTGCTCATGATGCAGGAAATGGCTTACAATCGGCTCTAGCAAAGAAAGGAAAAGCGTGGAAAACGTTGAATGGGGATAATTCGCACCTTCCGATTTGCCTATACACCCATCTAACTGGAATTGTTGTTACCTTGGGTGGTATGCCGGTCGATTTAGGATTACCTGGCAACCTTGATTTGAAGAGTATTGAGGCAAATGGCCTAATCGATTTGTGATTAAATCACAAAACGTTCTTGATCAATTCATCCAAGTCCTGTGGCCGACCACAATAATGGCAACGTATGTGTAATGGATCTCTACCAATAACTTTGAGACGGTGCGGTAGTGGTTCACGCAAATTGGTTGTAATACAATTAGAGAATGTGCAGCGAACAACATTCAAAACCTCAGTTCCGAGGTTGATAGTCAATTTTTCTGCTACCGAGTACGCTCTAATAATCGCCACATGTGCATCTGGTGCGACTAAAGCAAGACGGTCTAATTCTGTTTGAGTCAATTCTCGGTCTTCAACCTTGATGATATCCTTGGCACCCATTTTCTTGGATGGAACATTCATGACCAAAGAAACTGGTACCGATGATTTACCGCCGATTCCGAGCATCTCAAGAACTCTGAGTGCTTGACCGGATGGGATATGATCAACAACAGTACCGTTACGAATTGCAGTCACACGGCGCATGCTATGTTCATTTGGCATCAGAGTGCACCCCCTTCGGATTCAACATCCACGGGAACTGTAACACCTAGAAGATAACAAATCAATGCCATTCTAGCAACAACTCCATTGAATGCTTGATTGAAATAGCAAGCATGCCGGGTTGAATCTACACTTGCATGTATTTCATCAACTCTTGGCAATGGATGCATAATAATCATTTCAGACTTTACATCTGCGAGATTGTCTGCATGTAATTTGTATGCCCCTGCGCAACGGGCATATTCATCCTCATCGACAAATCTTTCCTTCTGAATACGAGTCATATATACTACATCTGCATCGTTAATTGAACCCAATAAATCCTCAGTTTCAACCACATTTGCACCACTCTCTCTAAGGTCTGATACAATTTCTGTTGGCATCTTCAATAATTTAGGGCTAGCAAAAATCAATTGACAGCCGAATCTGGTTAATGCGTGTGATAAGGAGTGAACTGTTCTTCCATATCTCAAATCACCTGCTAGGACAACCTTCAATCCCTCTAGAGTTCCATGTGCTTGCCTAATAGTAAACAAATCGAGCATGGTTTGAGTTGGATGGTGTCCGGCGCCATCTCCACCGTTCATAATTGGTACACGGGCTGAGTCTTGGGCATATTGTGCAGCACCTTGACGTGGGTGTCGCATAGCGATTATGTCAGTATAGCCATCGACCATTTGAATGGTATCAAAAAGAGTCTCCCCCTTTACCACCGAGGAGTTTTTGATGTCTCCAAGATTTACTACATCTCCACCTAAACGCTTCATTGCAGTCTCAAATGACATACGAGTTCTGGTGCTTGGTTCAAAAAACAGATTGCCCAGAATTCTTCCTTGTAACAGTGGCAAAAAGAGTTCACCTTTAGCCACTGGAAGTAATCTTGTAGCATCATCTAAAATCTTGATGATCTGTTCATTTGTTAGGTCGTCCATCGTGATGAGTCCCGCCATATTCTTCCCTCTCCTCAGCAAGCCGGCGCGAGTCGGTATTGAACATTGCCACTAAGCAAGGTAGGGTGATTGTTATGGCTGGTTGCTTACTAGCGTTTTCTATGCAAGCATGGGCTGATGTCGAAAAAGCGATTCAAGCTGAGAAATTAATGCGCAATAAGAAGATGGATAACCTCGTTAATTTCAGTGCTTTTTCACTATTGGCTGCTGCAATATGGTTAGCATGGCCGGCACTTAATTCTGCAATAGAAGGAGAGAGTGGAATCATTTCAGGATTGGGACTACCAATCATAGTTTTGGTATGGGGCGTAATCATTCAAGACATAGTTGTTGACGACGCTAAGGCACGTTCGAGAGTAGGTGGTGGAGCAAGTCTTATTTGGCCAATATTGTTGATGGTTGCAGCCTTAAATGTAGATTTCACTCTTTCAACTGCGAGTTTAGGCAGCATCCTAGTAGCAATAGTCGCCTTCTTTTGCTACAAATCAGCCGCAAATACTCTACAAGGTAACCTTGGAGTACTTCGCTTTCGCTCTTTGATGACCGCTGTTGGCTGTTTGACATCTTTTTCACTATTTATCGGTAAAATGCCTGATAGTATGTCTACACATTGGTTTTTAACAATTTCAATCTTATTAATTTCATTCGCTGAAGTAACCTATACCTGGGTAAAAGGTGATGACCAGAAAGAGATTAGAAAAAGGTTTAGAAAAATATTAGACCAAGTTGAAAACCAATTATTAGAATTGAAAGCCAAGGGTGCAGCTGTAGACCAAGCCAGTAGTTTGGTGACAACTGCTCAAGAGGAAGGTCATATTGACCCAGTTTATGGAATGAGGCTACTAGATGATGCTCAAGAGGAGATTAAACGCTCAATATCTCTTGCAGGTGATGTGAAAGTCATTATGCAAGATGCAAAATCTGCAGTTGAGGCTGCTGAGGATATAGCGCCTATTGCAAAGCGTCCAAGAAAGTCCTTCAATGCTGGAGTTAGAGAAGTTGAATTAGGTTCATTACGTGATGGAGAGTTACTATTTAGGCAAGCCAAGAAATCTGCAAATGAGATTATTGAATGGTGGCGCCCTGCTGAAAATGCGATAACTGAAGCCTCACGCCAATTAAGTGGAAAAAGCGGAGATGCTGTTGAGCATTTGCTAGAAATGTTAACCGATGCCAAGAAAAAACTCTCCGCTGAAAAACCAAAAGAGGCTTTTGAATATGCTGTAGTAATTCCTCAGCAATTGGCAGCAGATGGTGATGCGCAAGACAAAGCAGAGAAATCTGTCAATGAAGCAGAAAGACAACTCAAGCAAATAGATGGATTGGATACCTCTGATATGGAGAAACGATTATCTCGAGCAAAAGAAGAAATGGAAAAAGGCAATGCAAGTCAAGCGATGGGATTAGCAGATGGAGTTGTAAGGACAATTATTGCTGAACGTGCTGCAATGGATGATGTTCGTAAAGCACTGCGTCAACGCAAAAAATTGAAAAAGCAATTTGAAACGAGAGAAGATATAGAAATGTGGCAATCTAAACTTGATGATATTGATGCTGCTGCGGATGAAAAACAATGGACTCATGCTGCCACTCTTCTCGAAAGGATGACCAAAGAACTCGATAAAGAAGGTCGTGCAAGTGATGATGCTCTAGAACTATATGATTTCGTAATGGATGAATGGAGAATCCTTCGCAATCAATGTGAAGCTGCATTCATCAAAGTTACTGATGATGACCGCCGTGACTGTGAACAAGCAATTGCTCTTGCAGAAGAACAACTTGGGATTGGTAAAATTCCCGAATGTTTAGAGTTATTATCTAAGGCAGATTCGGCAATGGAAAAGTTACGTAGAAGGATCTAAACAGTTTATTCTTCTTCACTTCTAAGCAAGTCCCGCATATCACAGGCTTTACATTGCTCTCCAGAAGTGACATTGCCACAAATAGGGCATGATTTTGCTGATGCAGGGGGATTCTTTCTCCCACCTAATTGTTCAATCTCATCACGAAGACCTTTGATTTGGTCGGCCATATGCAATAGTGAATGGCGTGTTCCCGGAGTATCTGCTTCCATTTGCGCAACCAATTCTCTATGGCGCCATCTCAAAGCACCTTTAGCATTAGGACATTCTTCATGATGAAGAGGTAATTCCCGGTGCAGAGCATAAAGATGCACTTCTTGTTCTGGCACCCAACGAAGAGGTACAATCCTAGGTGCCAATCCTTCAACCAGTGATGCTGCATGAGGGGCTAAGCGAAGAGTTCTCTCCAAATCACCATTTGACATATTCATCATTACCGTTTGTGCCATATCATCCAAATTATGCCCTAGTGCGATAACATCTGCACCAACACTCGCAGCCAAGTGATTAATTCCTTGACGGCGGAAAACTCCGCAATATGAACAAGCTAGTCTAGGAGCACTGCTATTTTTCTTGGCCACCATTGGCAGACGTCGAACAACCTCATCCATTTCATGGAATGATAATTCTGGATATGAAACTCTGATGTATTCAACACCAAGTCTGTCACATAACTCTTGAGCACAAATAATCGATGGAGGCCTATATCCTTCAATTCCTTCATCAACAGTACCTGCCACAATTCGGACATCTGGGTTTTTTCCAAGTAAATCAACTAATGAATCCAGTAATACCGCCGAATCTTTACCGCCTGAAATAGCCACGAAAATAGTTGTTTTCTTCCCTTTAGGCAATGTTAATTGTAGTCTTAATTCTTTACTGATCTTCTTACGGACAGATTTTGCTAAATGTTTACTGCAAAGAATCCTACCTGAATAAGCCTGTTCAACAACCGCAGGGTGCTCACAAGCATCGCATTGTGGCACAGTAAAGGCTGAACTCCCTCCGGTCATAACACAAGGCGATGCTTCGCCTTTTTTCAAGGTAGTTACTCGTCTGGCGATGTCCAAGTACATACTTCATTGGTGGTATAGCATCTATCTTCACAATCTTCACATACCCACTCATAGTCATGCTTGCATTTGAATCCGCATCCGTCTTTAGGGCAACATGGCCCACAAAGACATTCCAACCATCTAGCTTTGGCTCCCGCTTCACGGGGAGTGGTGTTACAATGAATACAAGGTGAGTTTTCAGCCATAATATATCGTCAATGCTGCAATACTTAGAACTTAGCAAGTATATGCTGAAATCTGTTGGTCAATATTAAACGATTAATAATCAACTTAGAGATAGTCCTTTACATCGTAAGTTCCAATTGCAATATCAATTTTTCAATTGAAATTATTAGAATATAATATAGGGGTTTTTTGAAAAAAATCCACCTCCCAAAGAGAGATTATTCAAGCGAAATAACTGGATTTATTGGACTCATTAGACCTCCACTTTACGCGGAAAATAAGCCATTCTTACTGTTCCGCGATTGAATTTCGCTTATTTTGCAGTTGGAGATTTAATTTGGGTCTGTAAATCCCCCTTTAGGGGGATGGAAACGCAAAGGTTCTTGAAGGCTACAACGCTGACAACGAAATTGAGCACACATGCTACAACGAATTCTTGCCGGTTTACTTCGAATTGAAGGGGTTGATCAGGCTATGTTAATTGATGATAACGGCCGATTATTGGCAAGTGTCGGAAATGAAGGGATATTGCCACCTTTGGACAAGGCGATTAAGATTACAACTGCTGCATTGGAATGCGCATACGCCACTGAAATTGGCGACGTGTTTGAAATTTGGTGCGAGGGAAGTGAGAGAATGATGATAGACATCGCATCTCCAAACCGCATCGTAGTGCTAAGTGGAAAGGGTGGCCGCCTTGCTAGATGGCGCCATGCTTTGGACCGAGACCGTCGTATTATTGCGACAACACAAATGAGTTGATACCTATGTTTGACCTACCAATTGGAAAGCCTATCAAAGAAGAAATATCTGTTGAGGCAGGTTCTATACAACCATTTGACCATGGTATAATCACTACATGGCTAGGGAAAAGGAAAACTCCGTCTGGACATCGCTTAATCCGTGCTGGAAGAATCGTTGCATGGATTTGTGAAAATGAAACTGGAAAGTACCTACTTGCTGGCAATGAGGCGAAAGATAGACTGGAGGAAATCGAAAGGGCTGGTGCCAGATTAGAGGCCAGTCAATACTCCATGGCAGGGTTGGGCTGCGTCGCAGAAATTATTCCCGAATCTTTTGAATTCAATGCCGATCGCCAAGGATTGATTCCTCGCGGAAACTCTGTTGAACGGCTACTATCACGGGACCTTTCATCCGTTCTGCGCATAATTTGTGAAAATGTCACGGTTCGTGGCGCTATTGCAGTTGATTCTGGTATGTTGATCGATAGTGTTGGTGAATTACCTGGAGAAGCAGAGGAACTTGCCGTCCAAGTAGGAGTTGCAAGGTATGGTTCATTATCTAATAATCTAGGTTTAGCCAATGAAGGTCATTGGACACTTCGCACCGTCGATGGTGCCCTATTAATCGCTCAAACTGGTGAAATAGCAATAGCTGTTTGGACTGAGGCAAATTCTGACCATTCAAGAATAATTACTGCTGCAACTGCTGCTCTTGATGGAGAGGTAGGAAGTATTGGCGCTATGGGTTCTAAATTACCAGACGGTTTTGTACTGCGTGAAGGAAAAGGAGGTCCTGACGCAGTAATTTCAATGCTTGGGGCCGCAGTCAATGAACAAGTAACTGGCCATCTCAAATCGGGAATTACCGAAAACACTGCTGTATCTCTTGTACTTAGGAATGGTATACCTATAGCAATTTCTGCACCAGATAATACTTCTTTCGAAGAAGCGATGTTGAATTTAACCGACTCCAAGCGAGTTCTAAAACTGCACAGACTACCCACTGGAACAATAGTATCAAGGGAAAGTGGCAATCTTGATGATTTTGCTCTCGACGATTTTAGAGATTTAGTAGCTACAATCAGAACTCGTACCAAATCAAGAAAGGAGTTATTGATGCAGAAAATCAATCTTCTAATCGGATTTGAAATAGGTGTAGAAAAATTACGTAAGTCGAGAGCAAATGCCAAATTTAAAGCGACTATTGATCACATTTCACAGGGTCTGCCTGAGATTGAAGCAGAACCTGCTCTAGCCATAGATGCTGGACTGAGAAGAAGGTTAGAGGCAGCGGAATTTGAAATTGATGAGTTGTCCAAGGGTAATGCTTCCTTGAATGCCAAATTAAAGGAGGCGGAAATTACTAAAACTGCTGCTCAAAGTCTTGCTAGACATGCCAATGAAAGTATTGGTGAACAGGTATCTGCTTTGGAATCTGCCAACTCCTCTCTTAATTACATGCAAGTCGATCTATCTCAAGCTGTATCCAAGAGCGAGGACGCAGAATCGAGAGCGCTTCGTTTGGTAAAGAGGGTAAATGAACTAGAGCACCAAGTTAGTGAAAGAGCAAGTCAATTAGCTAAAGCACTAGGAGATTCCAAATCTAGCGAGTCTCTTAGAGATGCAATTCAAGAGATGGCTCTAAAGGAGGCTGAATTGAATTCTTCATTAGATGAAGGTAGCGAAAGATTGTCAACAATCCGCCAACAGGCAGATGATGATGAACGCCGCCTTCGTGTATTACAAGAGCAAGTTGAGACCACGCGTGAGCGCCATGCAAGGGCTCAGGCCGAAGTGATGCAATTAGAAGAGAGAATCCATGTTGCAAATACAACCCTCGATGAAATTGATGGTGAGGCTAAGGCCAGCAGACGCAGAACTGATGAGAGTAGAAACCGTCTCGCTCAAGATGAAGCACGCTATAATCAAGTGCAAGCAGAACTACGAGAATTAATGGAAGAGCGCCGCCAAATATTACGAGAACTAGGCGACCTTGGAGGCCGTAAAGGTCAGAGTGAAGCCGAATTGCTGTCATTGATAGATAAGGCTGAAGATTTAAGTCAAGCACACGAAGAAGCATTGCTGGATATTCAGGAAGCAGAGAGAATCCGTGCCCGTCTTGCTGATGAACCACTGGCTCAAGCATTATTGGATGATGCTTCAACCTTTGAGGGACTAGGCCCTGTGCTTTCACGCCTTGAAACCGCACGTGGACTCGGATATTCCGTGACATTGCTCGATAGAGCAGTAGAACGTTCACTACAAGTAATTCAGTCAACCGTTGACCATGTAGCAACTACTCCGAGACATCTACTTTCGAATGAAGTAATGTCTCTGCTTGAAAGACAAGTTCCACAAACAGCTGGGGCTGTAAGAGGCTTAGCACGTTGGTCAGTACAACAGAGATTAGAACATCAATTGGGAGATACAGTTGGCCATCTAATTGTTGATTTAGAGAATCTACTGGAAGATTTCGACCGCTCTATTACAATGTTGCGACGTCTACGCAATGTCCTTGAACAATTAGCCAAACTTGGCGCACCTATCGATGAAATCGAAGCACTGTTAGCAAATTGTAATCGCCCTGAAGCATTACCAAGTATTGCAAAGGCGACTCACAAATTGATTCGTGTCGCATTGGATGATATTTACTTAGAGGCTGATCAAAGAGATGCTGGTGAATCAATAGCGTTAGAAGAAACTGCGATAGTTCTTGAGGAATTGATTACTCAACTCGATGCTAGTGGTTTAGCCGATGGTACGCCGAATGGTATTATGTGGGAGTTCCAAAGAGATGGATTACTACCTTATGAGAGAAATAACATGCCTGCTGCACAGCGTCTTGGTGTCAATGAAGAAATGATTTCTCACATGGAACCATCATTAGCAGGAGAAGTTCCTGTCTCATTGGATAAAGTAGTCAATGCTGATGATTCAGAAACTTCATCGCAAGGCGCTGAAGATGGGTGGGAGCAAATGCCCACTCCAAGCGATTCAACAGAAAGTACCGCTGCAACATATATTGCTGCATCTGAAACACCCGCTATGCCTCAACCAGGAACTGTCAATGAAGATGATGAAAGAGCCTTACTGGATGAAGAATTAGCACGCCTAGATGCTGCATGGGATCACAGAAATGAACCAAAGGTGATTGCAATGGACCCAGCATTATCCGCATTAGAGGCAAAACTTAGCGGATTAGACATGTGACCAGAACTTTGGTCGTAATCAAGGAGGGATTGTATTGAGCGAAACACTTGTTGGCCGTCAAGAAAAGCAAGGCCGATACTTCCCAATGTGGATAGAAAGGCTACTACTTGTTTCGGCTATTTTTGCAATGTATCTATTTCATTCAGATGTTGGTGATTTTTTCCAATCCCAAGGCACTCCGACTTGGTTAACTTTTATTATTGAATGGTGTTTATTACCAATTTCATTACTAGTGCTATCTGAATTGATTAGCAGAATAATGCAAGTGATTCACAGTGATTGAGATCAAGCATCAATTTGTATGAAATCTTTGTCGTTCTCTTGTCCTGTTTCATTACTTGGCATACGTGATTGGATTAGACCCCATACTCTCTGCCAAGGGATGAAGAAACGTAGCACTGCCATCAATGATAAGAACATCAGTGCTGAAATAACAAGCCCATAGGTTAGCGACAATTCTATCGATTCACTAACTTGACCTGCCCATTGTGAACCTGTAGTTTTGCTAACAATTTCCAATAGAACACTGTGGAATCCTAATGCTACCATCGTTGCAATCGCAGTCAATCCTAAGAATCCAATCGTGTGACGCAGATGACCGTTTAGCATATTATCCATCTGACGAACGTATTCCGGGTCTCTTTTACAGGACTCGGGTAGACGGTAAGCATACTCAAGATAACGAATTACTCCGTAGGATGATTCTTGGAAGACCATTATTAGAATTGCAATTGCTATCAAGTTGAACTGCTCTTGAGTAACCAATTTGAAACCGAGTAATCCAATTGTTGGAGAGCCCACCTGACTTTCAAGTGATATGATTTGGGCACCATAAGAACCGAGTTGTCCTTTGATAAGCGGGAATGTCAGAATTGCATGTATTCCCAAGAAGATCAAAGTGAACCCTATTGCCCAAGCAACAGAGCGACGACTTAATCCCCAAATCCCTCTGGTCCCCATAATAACTGGTAGAAGATAAATGAAGAGAATAATTAGTGACATAATCATCAACAATGGCCATTGAAGAGTTTGTAATTCTGAATCGTTTGGCAGGCGTAAATCAAAGGAAAACAACATTCCACTTAACCAAGTGAGGATTAGGCGTCCAACTAGCATTACAATTAAGGTAATAATAAATCCAAGTTTTATTCTCTGCTGTATTTGTGGCGTTTGGAATGCTAAGAAGGCCATTCCGCCTCCAATCGTCATTCCCAATACAAGAGGGACAAAGAAGCGACCTAAACCGTCTCTACCTTCACCTGTTAGCCAATCTCCTAATGGCAGTTGGTCGCCAATTAGTAACTCAATTGAATCAAATAACATTGTGTGGTCAATAGAGCCAACAACATATGTTGAGACAACTTCGAGATACATCGCTACCAGAGCAACTGTTGCCAGGATTTGCAAAGTGAGAATTTGCCATTGCTTTCTCAGCAATTTTAGGTGAAGGGTGCGGGCACCAATCCCATCTGTCATTGTGACATCTGACTGAACATCGACTTCACTTGCCATTTCAGTACCCCCTAACCTGCATTAGTGCCTGTGACAAATCCATGTCTGGCATCCAATCGATAACCTGTGCACCAGAACCTGCTAATGTCGTTAAACGGTTCTGCCTTTCTAATTTTAGAACTTCATATGACATTCTTGGAATTCTTGAGACCAATCTTTCAAAGTCGATACTAGATGGACTTAGAACTGTTACTTCGTGTCCTCGCCCAACCAAATCACGCACTGCTGCAGGAACTGTTCCATCCCCTTCACAACTTGAAATGATGAATACAGGAGATCCTCTACTGAACCTACCACTAAGAGAATTAGTAACCGCTTGTAAAGGCATATTTCCTTTTGGAGTTACACCCGCAAGTGCGCTCAAGAGCTTGAAATATTGCTTATCACCTGTGTCTGGCGGCAAGTAGGAAAGTTCATCACCATATATTGCCAAAGCAACTGAATCCCTGCGGTGCAAGAAGAATGAAGCTAGACTGGCGGATGAGACACAACTCATTTCCAATGGATTTTTTAGAACTGTTCCAATTCGTGCAACATCCCTACTATCGAGTAAGATGTATAGGTCAGTTACAGCATCTCTACATTTTTCATTGACCATTAATTCACCAGTACGAGCATATGCCTTCCAATTGATGTTTTTGAATGGGTCTCCAGGAACATACTCACGCAATGAGAAGAATTCAGAACCTTGACCCGGGATTCTCAATGTTGTTGCACCGGTATACATCTTAGGTGTACGAGAACGAAGGAATGCTTCTTCAATATCTTTTATTTGAGGGAAGATAACTATGTCAGAATGGTGGTCAACATACATTTCTTCAACACCGAGGTTGAATGTGTTCTTGGCTCTAAGTGAGACTGGACCAATAGAGTAATGCCCACGCAGTGGACATCTTAGGACATAACGAATACGAGCACTTTCACCAGGGCGTAGGTTCAAACGCATCTGATTTAAGCCACTGCGCAATTTCATTTCATGAGGAATATTATCGTATACTTCTAGCAACTGAGTCTTACGGTTACTACGGTTGGTGATTAGAAGTTCAACATAGAGATCGTCGCCTTTGTACAAATTGTCGGCACTCAATTTCCTTTGAACTTCGACATCACCATGCCCAGAAATCCATGAATTGACAACAATGAATGCTACAAAGGCAAATCCTAAAATCATCATTTGATGATTTGAGATCATCATACCAACCAAAATGAGGGCAATTCCTCCAGTAAATGTGAATGCTGCTTTACGAGTCCACATTCAAATCACCTCAGTTCTGCCCCAAGCCTTGATTCTTTTAACCAAAGCAACGGTTTGTTCTAATGAGTATTTACTATTCGAGTCAATTGCAAATTTAGCAAGCACAGGGTCATTGATTAGACCCACTAATTCTCTTGCGGGCAAAGAATGGAACTCCTCCCTCGTCAATCCATTTTGATTACGTATTTTTGACAAGAAAACTTGGTGTATCTTTTCTACTTTAGAATAATAGACATACCGATTAGCATCTCCAAAGCCGTAGTAAATAATACTGAATACGTGTCTCCATGGCTCAGGGTCACGCTTTTTGATAAGTACTGCTTCAAATGCTACAAACAATAGCAGGAATAGAATTAGCATAGCCAATCCTTCTCCTGTAAAGTATACAAGTAAGAAATAAACGGTGTTATATGAATCTGCGATAAGGGCATTTTGAGGGTGTCTTGATTCATCGAAGATTACCATAGCATTGTCCGAAGCCTGACCCTCTTCGCCAATTTTTGTACTCATTAGAGATTCTGCAATTACATCCAATGCCCACTTACGGTTGTCATTTTCTGGAATGAAATTACTAACATCCCCATACTTGCCATCATTGAACCCTTGATAGTCATACATTGCATTCATCAGGGCTGAACCGTCAGCGACAAAGATGATTTTTCCACCATCATTTGGGTCACAAGTCGAACGAGCACATGCTTCTATGCTGAGATTGAATTGACCCCATAAATCAGGTGTTTCAGTTGTAACTTCACTACCAACCCAAATTTCCCCATCTCCATTTACGTCAACTGTTGCCTCATTACTCGTAACAGCACGAATAGCAACTTCTGGAAGTGCCCCTTGAACACCAGGTATTATTTCCAATCCAGTGATATTGTTTAGAAGTAGTTTGTAAGATGGGTCGAAATTTACAACACCATTATCCCAGTGGTGACTACAAATTCCGGCAGCCTCTAAGGTCATTGAATTTCCATCTAGTGATTTACAAGGATGTGATCCTTCTCCGTTTACATCACCCCACCTTTCGTGTTGCGTAACAGTGTCAAGGTCTATTTCAGTACCATTCATTCCACATGGATTTGCCTGTACGCACATCCAAATATAATTGAAATCAAGTTCGGTTGCATAAGTTGTATCAAATAACTGGTAACCATTGTAGCGCACTCCGAATGCTTCAGCTATAGTTCCTGCAAATCCGAAGTCTTCGAAAATTAATGCAGTTCCTCCGGCTTCAACAAATTCTACTATTGCTACCACTTCAGAAGGAGAATAACCATCATCGGTTGAGATTGTGATAAATCCATCATCATCAAATTGGGGTAGCGAGAGTGTGTCTCTTTCTACACCAGCGACGATGAATGTAGTATTTCTTGGATCTTCAATATCCGCTAGTAACAATGGCGATGAGACCAATGAGCGTGTTTCAATTCCAACGTCATTCAAATCCTCCCTAAAGGCCGACATGTCATTCCAATCATCATCATATGCCGATAATTGATTTGTATTTGAGATGTTAACGAAATTTAGCAATATAGTCATCAATAGCATAGAAAGAACAAACCAAAAAGCGGCTTGTAATCCGAGTCTTCGATAATTCAATTTGCTAAGTTCAACCATAATATCACCTACTAGAGCATAATTCCGACAAAGCCACGCAACCATATTGGTTTAGAAGGTTACCCACGCTTGAGAAAATAATGCTCAACTCTACCATTCACTCACAACATTGTAAAAGTGTTAAAAAACATATTTAAGCGGTCTTTTCAGAGATGTTTCAGCGAGTAAGATGAACTTTGGTTGCAATCCTTGAAACTTCAGCCACAGGCACACTTACAATTCCATCCTTGGCAAGCCAAGGCAGTAAATTAGCATCAAGATCCATGCCAATTTTTACTAGAAATTCTGTTATCGCCCCTAACTGATTATCAAAAACAATATCAATTAATTGTCCAAGAACTTCGCCGTGAGAATCGACAACTTCCCTTCCAATTAACTCTCGACCAAAGATTGCCATATACCTCACTTGCTCCGTAATATCTCAACGAGGGGATGAACTCCTTCAATGCGTCGCCACCAAGTGGCTAAATCACATGCTTTCCATGCCGAATCCATCTTCACGATTACGCTTGATATTAGATAATCCAGAAGTAAGACGTTCTTCCATCTTTTGATAATATTGTAGCATCTCATGGGTAACAGTTGGACGAACACGGGAAATTGCTTCCTCGAAGTGTGCTTTGGTTACCTTCTTCTTGTTGGCTCGCATAGTAATCAATGCTGCTTCACGGCATACTGCCTCTATGTCGGCACCAGTGAATCCATCTAATCCACCAATAATATCCTTCAAAGAGAACTTACTCAATGGCATCCCACTGATGTGGATATTGAAGATTTTCTCTCTTGCCTCAGCATCCGGTGGAGGGATATGCAATACACGCTCAAAGCGACCACTGCGAAGTAATGCAGGGTCGATCATCTCCGGCCTATTTGTTGCAGCGATGACGATAACACCATCCAATGAGTCAACACCGTCCATGCTGGCCAATAATTGATTGACCACGCGATTTGAAACGTCGCTTCCTTCCGAAGATGAGCCCGAGCGCATGCTGGCAATGGATTCAAATTCATCCAAGAAGATAATTGCCGGTGCTGATTGCTTTGCTTTCTTGAAAATTTCGCGAATTGCACGCTCAGATTCTCCGACCCACTTCGAAATCATTTCAGGACCTTTAATACTGATGAAATTGGCTTGGGCTTCATTTGCAACAGCCTTGGCAAGCAATGTTTTCCCAGTCCCCGGTGCACCGAATAGCACGATTCCTCGAGGTGGTTTTATTCCGAAATGTTTGAATTGCTCTGGCTTGGTCAGTGGCCATTCAACCGATTCCTTGAGCCTGTCCTTAACCTCTTCGAGGCCGCCGACTTCTTCCCAAGTAACCTTAGGAATTTCAACATATATCTCACGCAATGCAGAAGGTTCTATGTCTTTGATTGCGCCTTTGAAATCGTCCATTCTAACTTCCATCTTTTCCAAAACCTCTGGTGGAATGGTCTCTTCTTCTAAATCCATTTCTGGCAAATAGCGACGTAGTGCAAGCATTGCTGATTCGCGAACTAAAGCTGCAAGATCTGCTCCAACGAAGCCATATGTATTGTCTAGAATCCAATTGACATCAAAGTCTTCTGAAATTGGCATTCCACGAATATGAACGTCCATTATTTCGTTTCGACCTTCTCTATCCGGCACTCCAATCTCAATCTCTCTGTCAAAACGCCCCGGCCTCCTAAGAGCAGGGTCCAATGAATCTCTACGATTTGTGGCACCAATAACGACGACATTGTCTCGTCCTTGCATACCATCCATTAGAGTGAGCATCTGAGCAACGACTCTTCTTTCCACTTCACCGCTAACCTCTTCTCTCTTAGGACAGATTGAATCAATTTCATCAATGAAAATAATTGCTGGTGCATTTTCACTTGCTTCATCAAATATCTCACGTAATTGTTTCTCAGATTCACCGTAGTATTTGGAAATAATTTCAGGACCGTTAATAATCTTGAAATGTGCGTTTACTTCGGTAGCAACCGCCTTTGCAATCATGGTTTTTCCTGTACCAGGTGGCCCGTGTAATAGGACTCCTTTAGGAGGGTCAATTCCCAAACGACGGAATAATTCAGGGTGCTTTAGAGGCAACTCAATCATCTCTCTAACCTTCAGTAATTGTTGGCCAATACCTCCAACATCCTCATAGGTGATTCCACCGGTCTGGCCCACATCTTCAGATTCTAACGGTTCATCTTTGATGACAATATCAGTTTCGAGGGTTACCTTAACAATACCTTTTGGAGTTGTACTCAATACTGCAAAGGGGAGTGCTTCTGCGAACATTGTCATTCCAGGAATAAAGATTCTATCACCTTTAACCACTGGGCGCTTGGATAATCCTCTACGAGCAAAACCTTCAATTCCATGGCCGAATTTAACCTTCTGTTTATTGGCCATCACTGGAGAAAGAGTCAATTTAATGCATTCCTTTGCCTCGACTTTGGTAACTGTTACCGCATCGCCCAAACTGACTCCTGCATTTTTTCTAACCATTCCATCGACACGAATTAAATCCATCTTTTCATCTTCAGGTCTGCTTCTCCAGTAAATTGCACCAGTAGAGCGTTCTTCACCCTTAATTTCAACGATATCGCCTGGTTTTAATCCAAGTGCGTTTCCACCAGAAATACGAGCTCTACCGTGTGCAACATCAGATGGTATTGCTTTTGAAACGCGTAATGTAATTGAATCTTTTTTATCCGCCATAGTTAATCACCATACTGTTTCAAGCACGCCGACAGTATACAAAGACACTTCCGACCGCCCTCAACAAACCTCTCTGTTTCTGCGAACCACCTTAAACTCTCACATTCTCCACTTTGCTTTTTTAGCCTCAAAATATTGCAAAACACATAGTCATATTCAATAAGCCATCGCCGATGGCCAACAATATGGTTCATGTATTAGAAACCGGATTGGAGATTTTATCAACTGAAAACCCTCATGGAAAACCTATGATAAAGGGATATAACATCATCAATGGACAATTAACCTTAGCAAGTGATGGAGCAACTTTCGCTTCCACTAACCCAGCGATATTGGCAGATACTCTTGGAGAGTTCCCTCTATCGACTAAAGCTGATGTAAACGCTGCTTTGGATGCTGCACATGCTGCCTTCCCTGGATGGGCGGCAACTCCTGCACCTACCCGTGGCCAAATAATTGGTAACATGGGAAGACTGCTAATGGAACACAAAGATGCTATTGTTGCACTTGAAACTAGAGAGATCGGAAAAACATTGAAAGAAGCCGCTGGTTCAGTCCAAGAAGCGATTGATACCTGTCATTTTTTCCAATCCGAAGGAAGAAGATTATACGGCCAAACCGTCAACTCAGAATTACCTGACAAAGAATTGTTCACCTACCGAAGACCCCTTGGAGTTTGTGGAATTATCAATGCTTGCAATTTCCCAGCAGCCGTTCCTTTCTGGAAAATGATACCTGCTATCATGTGCGGCAATACCTGTGTTTGGAAGAGTCCACAAGATGCACCACTACTTTCATTCGCATTAGCCCGCATTATGCATGAATCTGGATTGCCGGATGGAGTTATCAATTTAGTTCATGGCAAGGGTTCAACAACTGGCCAATATTTAGTCGATGCAGTAGATGAAGGAAGGGTTAACAAAATCTCATTCACAGGTTCAACTGCTGTTGGAAAGATGATCGGCGAAGTATGTGGACGCAATCTAGTATCTGCATCTCTTGAATTAGGTGGAAAGAATCCACTTGTCGTTATGCCTAGTGCAAATATTGACAATGCTGTTGAAGGTGCATATTGGGGTGGATTTGGAACCGCTGGACAAAGATGTACAAGTCTTGGAAATCTGATTCTGCACAAGGATATTTACGATGAATTTATGGAAAAATTCATGGCCAAGGTAAAGAGTACTAAAATCGGCGATTCCCTTCATCAAGAAGGAGTATTGTACGGACCTATGTTATCTGAAAAATATGCTAAGGATTTCCTAACTGGAGTTGAGATGTGTAATGCATCAGGAGCCCGCCAAATCTGGGGCAAAGGTAGAATCACTAACGATAACAAGCCTGAAAACTTCCTTGGAGATGCTACTGAGGGTGTTTTCATGTGGCCACACGTTTTTGATAATGTTACAGAAGGCATGGAATGTTTCAACGAAGAGGTCTTCGGTCCTGCGGTTACAATCTGTAAAGCTGATGATTTCGAGCATGGATTACATTTGGCAAACGCTAGCCCATACGGGCTATCTTCTGCAATTTACACCAATGATAGATTAGAAGCATACCGCTTCAAGACTGGAATTAAAGCTGGAATGACCGGAATTAACAATTCAACTACTGGGGCAGAAGCACACTTGCCTTTCGGTGGAGTAAAGGGTAGCGGAAATGGAACTCGTGAATCTGGAATCTGGGTTATTGAAGCATATTCGTACTGGCATGCTGTCAATGACGAATTGTCTGGAAAGTTACAACTGGCTCAAATGGATGTTGAAGAAATCGAGATGGTTGAGGCTGATGTCGATTACTCCGCTCTCGGTTGAGAGTCTTAACTGCCAACCTATGTCCTCATGGACGTAAGCATATTATCAAAAGCCTAAGGCTCTAGGACCACGCATAGGGGAATTATTGTGGTTGAAGCAAGACATCTACCAATGGAAAGAGGATTAGGAAAAACAGATCGTATTGACGATTGGTGGAAGTCTCCGCTGGCAATGGGAATCTATCTCGGGATTGCTGTCATGTATGCTACATGGCGCGGATTCATGGAAGCAGATTTCTGGATTTTTGAAGAGTTCGGAAGATCTGCTGGAAACCAAACAATGGCTATTGAGTCCAATGGCAGCCATGTTCTTTCACCTTTGTTTTCTCCGCTGGTAGTCCCAGGCAAAGATGGTCTTGGTTCTTGGGTTCCTGAAAGCCTTTGGTGGATGAGTCCGGCAATGTTCATATTGTTCATTCCGGCTGGATTCCGTGGTACTTGCTACTATTACCGCAAGGCATACTACCGTTCATTTATGGTAAGCCCTGCAGCATGTTCAGTAAGTACACCATTTGGTGACTACAAAGGAGAGAGTAGACTCTTTTTATTCCAGAATATTCATCGCTACTTCATGTATCTTGCAGTAGCATATCTCTTCGTTCTAGCATACGATGTATTATTGGCAACACAATTCCATGTTACTGGAAGTAATGCTACTTCCTACGGAGTGTCGGTAGGAACTCTTGTTCTCATGGGGAATGTAATAATGCTTGGAGGATATACACTTGGTTGTCATTCATTCCGCCACGCAATCGGTGGAATTAGAAACCGTTTCCGCAATGGAGGCGGTGCTGTTGCAGAAGCTTGCTGGAAGAGTTGTACTAAACTAAACAAGAACCATGGTAATTGGGCAATTTATTCTTTATTCTGGGTTATGTTCTCCGATTTCTATATCTATGCTTGTACAGAAGGCTGGTGGACTGATATCGTTCTTTTGGGAGGTCTTTGAATGAGTGATTACGAGACACATGATTACGATGTAGTCGTTATCGGTGCTGGAGGTGCTGGATTAAGAGCTGCAATTGAAGCGGCTCGCAGTGGTGCTAAAACTGCAATCATTTGCAAGTCCCTATTGGGCAAGGCACACACTGTTATGGCTGAAGGTGGTGCTGCTGCTGCCCTAGGAAATGCGGATGACCGTGATGGTTGGAAAGTCCACTTCAAAGATACGATGAAGGGTGGAAAATACCTCAACAACTGGCGTATGGCACAAATTCATGCTCAAGAGTCTGCTGATCGAATTCGCGAACTTGAACAATGGGGTGCTGTCTTTGATAGAACTCCAGCTGGACTAATCAATCAGAGAAACTTTGGTGGACATACTTACCCACGTTTAGCCCACGTTGCTGATTCAACTGGGTTGGAAATAATTAGGACCCTACAAGAAAAGGGGATTCATTCCGGTATTGACATCTTCATGGAATATACTGTAAGCCATCTAATGCAAGATGATGACGGAACCTGTGTTGGTTGTGTTGCTTACAATAGAGTTGATGGAGCAATGCATGCTTACTCTGCAAAGTCAACTGTTTTGGCTACAGGTGGAATTACTCGATGCTGGTCTGTTTGTTCAGGATCTTGGGAATATACTGGAGATGGACACGCCCTTGCTCTCAATGCCGGAGCCGAATTAATCGATATGGAATTCGTTCAATTCCATCCAACTGGAATGGTTTGGCCTCCGAGTGTAAGAGGCATATTGGTCACGGAAGGTGTTCGTGGCGAAGGCGGTGTTTTGCGTAATTCTGAAGGAAAGAGATTCATGTTTGACAATGTCCCTGATATGTTCAAAGGCGACCACGCTGAAACTGAAGAAGAGGCTACAGAATGGGTCAGACAAGTTGTTGCTGGTGAAAAGGCAACTGTAAGACGCCCTCCAGAATTACTAACCCGTGACGTTGTTGCTAAGGCGATTAACAAAGAGGTTGCTGAAGGTCGAGGTTCAACTCATGGCGGAGCATATCTAGACATTTCAAAGCAACGTACTGCTGAAGAAATCATCGAAAAACTTCCAAGTATGCATCACCAATTTAGAGAACTTGCTGGTGTTGACATCACCAAGGAACCGATGGAAGTTGGTCCAACTGCACACTATGTAATGGGTGGAGTTAGAGTTGATGCTGAATCTCAAGAATCAACAATTGGCGGATTATTCGCTGCTGGTGAAGTTGCGAGCGGTTTGCATGGTGCAAACCGTCTTGGTGGAAACTCCCTTTCAGACCTAATCGTATTTGGTAAGAGAGCTGGAGAATATGCTGCAAAGCGTTCAACTGATATCGAACAACCTAAACTTGATACAAAGCAAATAGAAGATTCTATCAAAGCCAACTTAGAACCTTTGAATAGGGAAGAAGGTGAAAACCCAGGTCGCGTATATGATGAATTACGAGATATGATGCAAGCTAAGGTTGGCATCATTAGAACTGATTCCGAGTTGAAAAGCGCATTAACAGATCTCAATGATTTCAGAACGAGAATTCAAAATACAAGCTCTGGAAAATCAATGGTTTACAATTCGGGATGGCATCAAGCCTTAGATTTACAAAATATGGTCGATATTTCTTCGGTTTGTACACTCGCTGCCCTAACTCGTACTGAAAGCCGTGGCGGACATACTCGTGATGATTTCCCAGAACCTGATAGCGGTATGTGGAGTCACACAACAAATGTAGTTTGGAAAGATGGTGCCGAAATAAAAATCCGTCAAGAAGAGTTATCCCAACCACCTGAAGAATTAGAGCAATTACTTGACCGTTCAAAGAAGGAGGCCTGATTATGAGCGATATAAAATTAAGAATCTTTCGAGGCGAAGAAGGCGAAGGCGAATTAAAAGAATATGAAGTAGAATTGGATGAAGGCATGGTTCTTCTCGATTGTATTCACCGTATTCAACATGAGCAAGAGCCTGATCTTTCATGCCGCTGGAATTGTAAAGCGGGCAAGTGTGGTTCATGTAGTGCTGAAATCAATGGTAAAGCAAAATTGATGTGCATGACTAGAATGAGCGACATAATCGAAGAAACTCCAGAAGATGAAGTAATTACTGTACGGCCAATGAAAACATTCCCTCATGTCAAGGATTTAGTGACCGATGTTTCTTGGAATTATGAGATGGCTAAAGCGGTGGCTCCTATCAAAGGACCAGATGAACTTGATTGGAAATTCAGTCAATTCGAAGCAAAGCGTGCTCAAGAATTTAGAATGTGTATTGAATGTTATATCTGTCAAGACACCTGTCACGTACTCAGAGAATACAAAAAATTCGATGTCTTTGGAGGACCGAGAACAATGGTTCGTCTGGCTAACTTTGAGATGCATCCAATGGACCAAGAGGACCGTGTTCCAGAAATTAAGGATGATTTTGGTATTGCTTACTGTAATATCACAAAGTGTTGTACAGATGTTTGTCCAGCAGGAATCAACATCACAGACAATGCTATCATTCCTCTAAAGGAAAGAGTTGTTGACCGTTATTATGACCCACTAAAGAGAATCTGGAGAACAATAACAGACAAGGCTAGTGGAAATACTACAAGATATTGATTATAATATCTTATTCCATCTCGACTTTGCGTTCATTCACTCTGCTCTGCTCTGCTAGTAGTGTTACAGGTTTATCGTCAAGAGAAACTGATTCAGAAGTAAGATCGCTCAAGTCACCATTGCTCAAGTATAGACTCGGGCCCGAATTCAGGAAGTAAACAGAACCTCGCCCTGCTCTAGAATCTGCAGGTTGAGGGTCAGGACTTGTTGCACAGCCATCGATACAACCATCGGCAAATGCGATGTAAACTCGTCCCTCTAAGTCAATAGTTAGGTCATTGAAATCCAATAGATTACGATTAGAACCCCCTTCATCAGTGCGACAATCTCCACTGTTAAGACACATAGCACCGATTTGTACTGGGTCATCTGAGATTCTTTGAGTATGGAAAGTTGGAGTCTCATCTAGTGCATTTAGACTGTATGTTATGTAGAGGTAATAGTGAACACCAGCAGGAGCAGTGTGCCCATTGCCAGTCCAGTTGTTCCCATCAATATCTGCTGAATCTAACAATGAACCATTTTCACTTCCTAGATAAGTTACCGCTATTCTTCCAGGGTCTCCAGCATCTGTTTGTGGGAAGGCTGTCGAAATAACTTCTATTGGGCTAACTCGAATACTTTCAGAATCCCATGAGTCTCCCGAATCAATACTTCTAGACATGTATATTCCTTGGTCATTTCCAGTCCAAATATGATATGCATTGGATTCACTATCTGTTGCAACTTCAGAGTTTTTACGAGGATTAGGTGTGCCGACATCAGCCCCCATTTCTCTTTCGTCCCAAGTTACTCCGTTGTCTTTAGAGAAAATCAGTGTTGGAGTTTCTACTCGTGGTGTGACATAAACTGTACCATCGGGTGCGGTTGTAATCGCTCCATGCAATCCTCCATTGGTAGATGCAAGACCGACTATATTCCCTCCAACTTCAAATGATGCTCCACCATCAAAACTAGTGAAGCAGGAAATTCCTACAAGTTTGTTAAAACAAAAATAAACAGCGGTTTCGTATGTTGGATTTAGTTGTCCAATGACACCATAGCCCTCGTCAACCCAAGGACCTGTTGCTAATTTGATGTGGTCGTTGAGTGGAGTTGTTCCTGAATCGTGAGGGTTACCCAGCCATGATTCTCCATCATTATCCGACCATCCAATCCAAGTAGACTCCAAACCCATCATATGAATATTGAAAATACGATCTGTAACAGGGTCGACCCATCCATATGGGTCGCTAGTGAATGGTGCCTGAGTAATATCAGCGACATTGGTCCAACTTTCACCATGGTCACATGAGCGCATTGGTTTTTCCATGGCGATGAAGAACATACAGCCGCTTGAAGTAATTCCAATACTAGGCTCCTTACCAGTTTCACCTACGTCACTGAATGTGAAATTAAGATTTAATGGCTCTTCATCAACAGCCATTCCATCCGGCCCTGTTACGAAAGTTCTACCATCGCCTTCCGGCTCTTCAGTAGGTTGAATCGCAGGGTCATCTCCCTGCAAACATCCAGCCAATGTGAACGAAATCATCAGGGTGCTGAGAAGCAAAGCCATTACACGCATATTTCGCCCACTTTGCGATAGCACAATTATCTATCGCCCGCTTGATAAATAATAATTTTCATATTTACGACCCCAAACCGTGAAAATTACCGGCACCAGATGAATAAATATGTGAGAAACTATGGCCCTGGATTAATTATTTGGGGTAAACCCTTCTCCCAAGATTAGAATGGTGCAACGAAAGGCGCAGCACCGCACATAAAGGTTTGAAAGAGTTTGGAGCCCATTCCTCGGCCGCGACCTCGGATGGGCGGATCGTCTTTCGACGAAAACTTGACGCATCAAGTTTTTTTCTTGAATAGCAAGAGCTAGTACGAAAATCTAACACTCAAAGGTGTTCGATTCCGATCTTCTTGACATTTGCCTTCTTAATCTTGTCAGGCAGCCAAGCAGGACCGTTCGCGGGCTTTGCAACCATTGCGATACTGCCGGTGAAGACGTGTACACGCTTGGTGCCACGCTCACGTAGGCGGATGTTCGTTTTTCCACGTGTTGCTGCTTTTAGGGCTGCACCGCGCGGTTGCTTACTAGCAAATACTTGGCTTGTGTCGTTACCGCCCTCCATGAGGACGAAGTACTTTTTATCAGACATTAGGATAACCTCCAATCTCCCACTTCACAGGTTAGCACTTAAACCTTTTGCCGAAAAAAGGCATTACTGCGCTGTATAGGGACCGCAGTACCCCTCTCCGCTAACGAAATTGACATAATATGGCGCAGCACCACGGTTTCAAAAACAACTAATTGGAGCAACTAAGATTGTAAAATAAAACCCCATGTGGTTGAATTAAGAAAAGTAACAAAATACTAAGATTATAATTCTGCGCCTGCTAGAGTTTTGGTATCTATAACCCCTGGAACTTGTCGAATGGTTTCTACGACCGCCTTTGCGATTATAGCCAAACTATCTGCCTCTAACTTGACGATTAAATCATGATCACCGAACAATAATGTTGCATCTACGACATACTGTAAATCCTTTACTGCCAAGTAAGCTTGGTGCTCTTTACCTGGTGCAACATTGATGAGAACATATCCGACTGCCATTTGACTCATACTAGACCAACAGCAGGGAGAACATGAAGACTTCTGTCTATTGCTCCATAATCACAACATTTCTTGTGATTCAATAATCTCTAATTGTTCTCTGCTGAATTGTTGCCATTGGTCTTCGACCCATCCCTCTGGAATTGAACCCTCTAACCATTCAGAATACACCTCTACTGTCCAACCATCAGGTAATTCAAGTTCACCAGCTTGTAGGTGGTGTAGTAGTTCTTCATCTTCCGACTGCCCCTCAAATAACTCATCGACATCAGACTCAGGAAGTTCCACAACCGATTTTTCAGATTGTTGGTTTTCATCTAATGCACCCCAATCAATTTCCTCATTTGTTGTATCTTTCTCCTTATTGAAGAATAATAGCAGAGACACTATCAGTGTAATTATTACGATTAAGATTACCAAGTATAATGAAAATGGTTCTTCTACGGAATCACTTTGATTTTGATTCAGATTGAGGTCATCACTGCAATTTAGGCATGGGATAGGTGCTAAAATACTTATTTCGATTGTCAGATTATCAGAACCACCATTGGAATCTACACAGGAGTAAGATACATTCAGCGATTGGTTTGCCAACCCAATAGGGACTGGATATACAAATTCATCACCATAATCATCTAGTGGATAACCCAAAAATAATGATTGGATAATTGCCAAACTTTGGTTGCCTTTTACCACATAGTAAAAACAGGTTACATCTGACAACCCGTCAGCATCGCTAACGGAACCATTGACATGGAGGTCTTCTCCTGCAGCAACCTCATCATCACCAACTATCATAACAGACGGTGGTGAATGAATAAATTCAAGAGCGATTTGTCCGGAGTTAGATAATCCATCAATGGTTTTAACAGTAAATGTCAATGTGCCACCATCGTCTGAAAATGATGAATCTAATTTGACTCTGAAATATATTACTTCGCCTTCAGCACTAGAATTAAGACAATTCTCATTTGGTTGAGTCCAAACAGGCTGATCTATTAGAGGTGCAGAAACGCCCCAGTTCTCCTGATAGAGTGATGCTGTAATGGATTGTATTGGCCGTTGACTCTCCAAAACAAGAGTCAGGGTCGCTGTTTGGCCAAACATTAACTCTTCGATCGGGCCTGAACTATCACAAATGGAAGATTCAACTATATTCGGCAAAGTTAGAATTAAAGGAATATCAAATTGTTTGCTCTGACTTGCACCATGTTTCCCAGTAATGCTGGAGTAGACGATCAAATCACCTGATTCTAACGGCACTTCTACAACTGGCAATTCCACAAGCAGTGTATTATCCCCTTGGAGAATATCAATCGGATAGGTTAGTGTTTCGGCACCTGGCCATGTAATATCAAGATCGCCGATGACTGGAGATAGTGGGTCATCGCCATCTGTAATAACTATCTTAACAAATTCACCACCACCACCCAGAACTCTACTCAAAGTTTCACCTTCTGAATCAACTACAGAGATATCAATTTCAGGATCTCTATCGAAAACCTCAATTTGACGATGATTCAATAGTTGACCATCAAACGAATATAGATGAAATGTCAAATCGGTTAACGGTTGGCCAATTTCCAAAGAATAATTACCAACATAACAATGATGATTGGCATCATTTTGAGATACGGATGTAAGGTTGCTCACAGTACCACTTGAGACTTGTATAGTGGGGATTTCCGATTCAACAAATAAATCTGCATCCAAGACACAACTGCGCAAAGTGATGTTCTCTCCGCGATAAATACCTTGTGCTGGGTGATTCGGAAGCGGAGTTGCTCCAACCCATTGGTCATCATCTACCCCATCTAAATGTGGTCCAAACCACATGGCACTAGCATTGACAACTTGACTGATGTTGTATTCGACCATTGTTGTGACTTGTCCACTTTCATCTTCTGCAAATGCTTGTAATGCCAAGTATCCTAAATTAGAGCCTGTTGAAAGAATAATCGAGGTTTGCCATCTATTCTGATCAACTCTACCTGGGTTTTGCGAAACCCAATATCCGGTTTCATGTGTTATACCTTCTCCAATTACCAACCAGCGAATCTCAACAGATGTGACATTAAGATCGTCACTTACAGTCACTGTGCAAATGAAATTGTCTCCACGTGAATATACTGTAGAATCGCAACTAATAGCATCTATTACTGGTGCGGCATTTACCCAAACTCGTAATTGCTTCATATTATTCAGCGTATTCCTTTCCGGATAATTAGAACTAATATTTTGATAAATAACCCTAATATCAGTCCAACCTGTGTTTTCTGGATAGTAGGTCAAATTAAGCAAAATACGCGAACCGGCTTCATCTCCTTTCGGCATAGTGAGATTATAGGTTGAAAGAATCTTATTGCCTTGGACGTCCTGAATTACCAATGTCCCATTGGCTTCTGACATCCCCCTATTTTCTACTGCGATTTGAATGGTGGTCATCTCATCAAGACTAGCATTGCTCATTTGTCTGGCATCTAAGATTGACACATCGTGATAAATATCTGCATAAGCAGCCATCTTAGGGTCGCCAACTACAACCCCCATCCAACTGGTTAGACGATTGGCTGCTGCTTGTGATTCGGCTAGATTATAGCCCATTGCATAAGATGACAATAGGACAGATGGAGAACCAACTGCTGAAAGATATGGCTCGTAGACATAGCCTTTGACTCCACTTGCGCCATCTTCAAGAATATCTGCGACAAGTGATTGCCCGTATGTAGTCCCCCAATTGAAAGAGCGCCCACCTGTACTAACCGCAGTTTCTACAATTGAACCATTGACCCAAGTCATGTGTGGTCTAATCACTCGCAATATAGTTGAATCGATGAATAAAGAGCCATCTGCCGATGTAGGGACAATATCCAATGAGATTTTGATTCGTAATGATGTTGCATCGGAATGTGGTCTAAACCTCATTGATGCAGAATTCCAATTTGTAGTGAAATCTTTGTTCGAAGACGTGTTGGTATTGATCAATGTACCATTTATATCCAAAGAAGATACTACAATATTGTATTGTCCAAATACATCGCCAGTTCTTTTTCCATAACTGTATACCGACCATGCGTGATCAGTAAAATTGGAAGGAATATCATAAGTTGTTTCCAAATAAGCAACACCTTGTCCATTTCCGGAATATGCAGAACAGTTGTTGACAATATCTCGGTTCAGAGCAGTTACTGAACCATGGCTCAAGGAAGTATTCCAAATCATTAGATTGTCTATCATCCCCTCAAAATATGAATTATCTGCACGATTAACCCCTAATTTGTATAAATCAAAATTATTGACTGAACCATTTGGAAATACATTGCTATTTACTAAAACGCCATCCATGTATTGTCTCGTCTCTCCAGTATCATATACGGTTACTAAATTAGTCCAATGTTGTGGAGTTACATCTCCAAACACCTTTGATTGATTGTTATGTAATTTCCATTGATTATTCGAAATCATATGTTGGAAGGATTGGTTAGAACCTGCATTATCATCTATTGCGAAAGTTGCTGCATAGTTCGTTTGGTTGGAAACATTGGCCCATACCCATTGGCTAACAGTGAAATTACCAAGCCAGTCATTTACATTGACTTTCGCATAATCATCAGTACCATCATACCACAAACAATTGCCATCGATGCAATTCCTCCAATTGGTTGTATCCATACCATATAACGAGAAATCGCTTCCATTAGGTGCACTATCATTAGTTTGATTGCCTGAACCTTCTTCAAAGTCCCAGTGGTGAATTAGATTGTCTGACTGCGGCGTATAATCTCCAGCCACATAGAAAGCCGACGGAGGTATTGTAGATTTAGACACGTTTGGGCCTTGCCAAGATAATATCAATCCATGAGGCCCTCCGCCTTGGAAAAATTCAATCCTGAAATCATGATATCCTGCAGACAGATTCATTGTGACTGAATTTTCCCTCATTCCGTGCGACCCATAATTCTGGATTGCGCTAACCCCATCAATCCATAATTCGGAACCATCATCGGAATTGAGGTACATAGTCCAAGACCCCGTTTCGGGAATTTCGATTAATCCACTGAATCTCGCGCCCCAATTATTCTTAAACCGGTCATCAAGACCAGAATAGGGATTATTCGATGAAGAGTATGCCAAGCTAGTTTCAGTACGTACGTGGTCGGGAACTCTATCGATTAACTCTGGCATCGTAGCTGAATTGAAACTGATACCTTCATTGTCGAAATATTCAGCATATATCCCAGGCAATGAATCACCAGATTCCTGTGTACATTCAGTTGAGATTTGTGCCTCTAGTGCCCCATTTCCACCTTGCTTTGTACTATTCTGATAGCCCCAACTAAATTCATCACCTGTTGAGATGGTTGGTGATGATGCGTTCCAATATCTGGATCCACTGGACCAAGATTCATCTGCAGTGTCAAATCCCCCATTGGGTAAGTAATTCTTATCCCAGTTGCCGTCATTACTGCCCCATGAAGCATAACCCATCACATTGCTAATATTTGTGATGAATTCTGTCTCTTCATCGAATATCACTGGAAGTCCTAAACTACCATTCAAGGTTGTATTTGCAGTATACAAGTCATCATTCCAATATTTATATCCAGAATCGTTTCGGTTAGTAGCCAAATCCAAAACAAATGTTCCTCTTTGGCCAAGTGAATTATTTGCTTTTTCTATTAATCCAAGGGCGGTTTCAACTGTATATCCAGTTAGTCTGGTAACCAAATAAAATCCATATTCTTGCCTAGTAAAAACTTCCATCTCTTTTCCCGCCAATGGTCCATATTGGTGAGCACCCCACGAATCAGCTCCAATACTGCCATTATACTGGCCACCTAGTAAACTAAATTCTTGGTCAAAACTGGCTTTGTCGGCACCTCCATTAATGCGAAGGGGGATTCCTTTGGTTGTTACCAAATAATTGAGCGAATTACCTAGAGACCGATTGTTTAACATTTCAAAAAATGGTAGCATGAAATAACTTTCAAATTGTTCTCGATTAATCGTTTCACCCGTTGGAGTATCGCTATCATTGAAGATAAAGACTCTATCTGTAGAAATATTTCTTGCGTTAACAAAGGCCCAGCCGATTGTTTTACTAGCCTCAGATTTATTATTTATCAAAACACCAACATCAGAATAATCTATTACCGTCAGTAAATCAAACCCAGAGGAAATAGCAATGTTTTGCCATGGCGTTTGATTCCAAATATCGCTACCAGTACTAGCATGAAATCCGTTAAAAACTTTCTTTAGAGACCAGGGGTTTTCTTCAGTTACAATTTCTACCTTTTCGCTAACAACATTATCCAACACTGGCACCAGTACAGAATTCGCAATCAAAATGATTGCGAACAATATAGCACTGCGCATTAGACTCACATTTATCGGATGTATTTCATTGGTTTAGCCCTATCGGGCAAAGGATTGTAAAAAAGGACTCTCGGCGTAAGATTTAATTGATGAAAAACAGCGATATTGTGTTGATTAATTCATTATATTGCGAACTTAATATGTAGGGATGCCTCTCCTGCTTGAACCATGGCAGAACTGTATATGTCCAGAACCTGCAAATGGGGAATTCTGAAAGTCGTTGGTGGAGAGGTGTGGAATTACACTGCTGATGCACTTATCACTCCTGCAAATAATCGGTTATCTGGTCGTGAAGGAATGGATGCTTTGATTCATGCAAAAGCAGGGCAAGATTTAACCGATTTTACCCGTGAAATTTGTTTAGAGAAGAGGAAAACCAACGAACCACCATGTGTTGTGACCCAAAATGTTGTTTCAGAACCATACGGTTTATCTGCTAATTATAAGCATATTATTCACGTCGTTGGCCCAGATTGTAGAAGACCGAATCAAGATGAGTCCCGAAGAGAACTTCTCCCAGAGACTTATGTCAACTTATTCATCACTCTAAAGGAAATGAAATCGATCAAGTCAATCGTATCACCTCCTGTCTCAATGGGAATCTTCTCATACCCTCACCGAGAAGGTGCGCGTAAAACACTAGAGATGATACTGAATGCATTAGATGGTGAAGAAGATCCTGGTTTTAATGAATTTACTCTCGTTGTTAAAGAAAAGAATTTTATCAATAATTTGCGTACTGTATATCGTGAAGGCGAAGACCAAATGCCAGGAATAGATACAACCAGCGAATGAGGGTTGTTGATGGTCGACCTCCCCTCTTTGGTCAAAAGTACCCTCGAAGGTGATAAACGTAGTTTTGATGCTGTCATGATGGTGACCGCTAGTGCTCGTAAAGCCAAAAGCGTCGTTGAAGTATTGCCAAAGGAATTACCATTGACCGTATTGACCAACCAATCAAAAATTAAAAAAACCCTTACTGAGGCAGGGATTGAAACGACGAAAATGGAAGAAAACCTTTCGGCTCAAGGACTGGGTGTGTTGAATCATGTTCACGATTTGATTTTACAAGGCATGGGGGAAGGTCGAATCTCGAGAGGCGAGAGATTGTTAGTAGTACTAGCAGAACCTATCGAGGGAGTTATCGTAATCGACACAAATGTCCTCAGCACCAACAGATTTGCTAATATCTCTCACGAATTTAACATTGAACTGGCTATTTTGACCAAATTGATGGAGTTGGCAAGACATATTGGAAGTCGTGGTAGGGAAGGTCATTCGGTTGGAGCATTATTCGCAATTGGACCTTTACCAGCGTTGAGAAAGTATTCCACTGCTTTAGTTCTAAACCCCTTCAAAGGACATCCTACTGAAAAGAGATATATTGGAGATTACGCAAACCATGAGTCGATGGCTGAATTCGCTTGGTTAGATGGTGCTATTCTATTCAATAAAGAAGGGATTGCAAGTGATGCTGGAAGATATATCCAAGTTCCTGCAGGAGTTGTACCAAAACCTGGTGAAGGAGGACGGCATCTCGCTGCTAGGGCTATTTCTCAACTAGCAGAATGTATTGCGATATGTGTTTCTTCAAATGGTTCAATCACATTATATGCTAATGGAAAAGACCGTTACAAAGTAAAATTGAGTTGAAGTTCAAACCTTAGTTCTTCCTTCCAGTAGTCTTTCGGCTGATGCGATTGCGATCTTGGCCAATTCTAAATTGGTTATACTTGATTGCAAGGATGCAGATTTAAGATTTCGCTCGATACTTAATTTACTTCTTTTAATTGCAGCAATCCTTGCTGAATTCTCTTTGGGACGAATTGATTCTCCGCGCTGAGACATCAACCATTCTTCAAGGAGCGCTTTACCCCATTCAGGGGCTCTAAGTCTTGCTGAGAGTAACATTTCAGATTGTCGATGTCTAAATCTAACCAAACCCTCTTGGGTTCTGTGAACTTGAATTGAACCAGGATTCCAACGATCAAGTGGTATATGTAAATGCTCTTGGCAAATCAAATCACCATCATCATCAACTACAAAATCAACTATTACCACTCCTTGTGCTAATCTGAGGAATACTTGAGACATTTCATCATCGGCGACCCATTCGGAAATCTCTTCAGGTGTTTGTCCCCAATTCTCCTCACACCACACTTCGATTGCTGCCTTGTAAGATACCATCATTTAGTGCTCAAGCCGAGCGCACATGAACTTTCCCACATTTTGTGATTGGTAATTAGAGAGTTATTCAATAGATTTGGTGTGAGCATTGAAGGAGGAAGAGGGTTTGGCAAGTCTATGGATGTCGATGACTTCATGGCAATAGATGCCGACTGGACAATGGTATGGGTTGCCATTATCGTCTGGGCCATCATAATACGGTCGTGGGAAAAAAGCGGTATTTTAGACCGCTGGAACTCTTCTAGAGTTTTCAAGGTCATTTTGATGATCAGAGGAAAACAAGGATTGAAAATCTTGGAAAAGATTTCCAAACCACGAAGGTTTTGGAGAGCATATGGAGAAGTGTCCCTTTGGTTATGCAGCCTTGCCCTATTTGCAGTTACTTTAGTTGTAATATTATCATTCATCGGCGCATTACTATCGCCTCCGGCAATGGACCCGCCAAGTGTTAGCGAAATGGTTGCAATTCCAGGTCTAAACCCTATTATTCCGCTGGGATGGGGTGTAATCGCATTCGTTGTTTCTTTAGTAATTCATGAATTCGGGCACGGACTAATAGCAAGAGCTCATGGAATGAGAGTCCGTTCTTTTGGCCTGTTAATGCTAGGACCCCTTCCATTAGGCGCATTTGCTGAACCTCAGTATCAAGAATTAATGCGCGCTCCAAGGCGTGAAAGATTGCGAATGTTTGCTGCTGGTCCCGCAACCAATCTCTTTGCTGCATTTGTTTTGATGATAATGATGGGAATGCTGGCATCTCAAGTGGTAGCCGTAAATGACCACATCCATGTAAGAGAAATCGTCAAAGATTCTGGTGCAGATTTAGGCGGTATGCAACCTTGGGACACATTAGTTTCAATCGATGGGCAAGAAATTATCGGCATCGATGGATTTCGTGATACACTCAGTAATTATTCATCTGGTGAGCGAATAGATATCGTGGTACGTAGAGAGAGCGGGCTTAGAGATACTATTACAGTAAATCTAACTGATAAACATCAATATTATTCAGAACTCGGATGGAGTAATGAAAGTCTTGTAAATCTTGGAGTTGAAGTTGGCGATCCATTTTTGGGGGTAGTGGGGATGTCTGAAGGCACTGCTGGAATTGATCGGTTAGCTGGTCCATTCTCACCACGCTGGCAAGGAAATTCCGTGGAAACTGCTATTTCAGTCCCTATTCATTCGCTTACAATAATGCTGACTCCTTTCCAGATGAATGGAGTAGCGATACATCCATTTGAACAATCATTGCTACAAACTGGTGATGGAATGGTGGCATCACTAATAGGAATTGATGGAATTGTGTTCTTAGTTAATTTGTTTTTCTGGCTAATGTGGGTCAACATATTATTAGGATTTACCAACCTAATACCAATGGTTCCTTTTGATGGTGGACATATGTTTAGAGATTTACTCCACGGTAGTATTTCTGGGGTCAAGAAACTCGGTAAGAAATTGAGACTATGGGATATACATGCGCTAAAAGTAGATCACTTTGCCAGTAAAGCCTCTTCGATGTCGTCGTTGTTTTTCTTTATTATTCTAGTATTCCTTATGGTAATACCTTACTTCTAATCAACGACTACGACGTCTTGCTAATTCAGCAAATATTTCAGTTTGATTTTTTATTTCATCTAATCCTGAGATTTGCTCTTCTACAATTTTGCTAATATCCAATTGGGCAGCAACATCTGTTCGTATTGCCCTAACTTCCAAATTATGCAATGTTTGGTTTTGTTCAGCAGCATTTGAACAAACTAATGCAATGAACTTGTGCAGGGGCATTCCATCGTCCCAATTGAGATAAGGCGTCCCATTTCTATTGAGCGGGAATGGTGGTATTGATTTTGCTAATTGCCTCAATCGGCCTTTGAGGTTATTGGTTTCAACCCTAAATATCATCCACGAATCTCCTCTAATGCCTTTTCTTCTATGAGCATATAATGGCATTAAGTTGCATCTTTGACCTTCATTTACCATCGCTAAATATTGTGCCATTGTTCTACCTGAGAGATATAATTTACTTGCTTTTGTGGTTTTGACTTCGATCGGAAAGCAAATATCACCTCTAAGTGCTAATAAATCACCTGAACCTTCCATTCCTGAACCTGCTGCTCTAACAACCAAAAATGGGCGGGTTATTGCCAATCTCATTTTCTCTTTTTGTTGTTCTGTGCAGGACTTAATTACAGCCTCAACACCTGCAGGAACCCCCGCAATAACTTGCCGCAATTCCCGTTCATACTGACTCGACACATTTTGTCAACACTGTCAATCGTTATTGATAACTTCTATTGCAAAGGAGATTACTGCGGCTATTTGAGTGGAATCATTGCCGCACCACCAATCAATAACTTTGTGACCTTCCTTCATAAGCATTGTTTGTGGCTAAGGTAGTTATCAGGTGCGCCGATTTCAAATTGGCCTTTCGCTTGATGGAAACACTACGCAAAAAAGGCCTACCATTTACTCAACTTGAAATCGGACAAAGTTTGCCAAGTAAAGATACGATTTGGTTTGGAAGTGAAGAAGAAGTTGAGAATGCGATGGATGAAGGTCGAGGAATTGCTTGTAACATCAATTGTTGTGAATTGGCAGTCACTCAAGCAATGATTTTGAGAAACGGCCTATCGATAATAGAAAATATCTCTATCGGAATTGACCCCGGTCCACGCCCAGGTTTAGCATGGTTAGCAGATGGAGTGCTGATGGGAGTTGCACAACTTGAAGGGATTGATTTTGTTGTTGAACATATTAATTCCATTATCAATGCTGCTGAATTCAAAAATATGACTTTGCGAATTGGTGATGGTGCGCCATTATTACGAGATAGAATTATCAATAAATGTTTAGAACATCAATGGAATATTGAAGAGGTAGATGAGGCAAAAACCTCTCGTGGTCTATTACGACATAACCACTCGGCCTCTGCCATTAGAATCGCATTATTACGCGGTAAACGTGTTTGGCAACAACGTGTGCTAAAACCTACTGATGGCCAAATACGATATATCCAAAATCAAAGCCGAACCGATAGTTCTGGGGCCAAGACCATTTCCAAAGAATTAGCCGCAAAGGTTGGAACTGGTGATTTGACGATGCCTCAGGCATTGAATCTGATGTGATGATCACTCTGTGTCTTCATCGTAGTCATCTTCGTCGTCTTCGTCATCTCCGTCATCTTCGTCATCTTCCCAGCCTGATTCTTCTTCATCAAAGGCCCCTCCACCATAATCGATAGAGGTTCTTGAAGCAATAGAAATTACAGAGATTACAACAAGTATTGAAACTAATGCAAATATCCACTGTAGCGGGTTTTCCCTAAGATTATCCAGTCCTCCCAAATACTTGGCATAAGCAATATCTACGCTGTGAGTTGCTGAGTTATCATCATCATTTACTTCTGTGATTAAGTTACCATAGTCAACTTCCACACGAATATACAACACATCTTCTGCTGACCATGTAGTGGTTACTTCTCGTGTTTCACCGCTACCAATTCCTAATATTGTCATTATCTTGAATGGTTTCTCTGAATCTCCAGCAAAGAATGCAACCTTGAATGCTGCAGGTGTTTCACCACCGTTGTTAATGACCTCAGTTGTAATCTCAATCTTTGATGATGGAGCAATGTGGTCATCTGAAAGTGTAATTGATTTAACACGTAATTCAGGGCCAACTGCTCCTAATCTAATCCATTGCCTTTCAAAGTCGGTATCATCGCTTGCCAATTCTGGAATTGGGCTTGCTTCGGAATTAGAAACTACTGGGAATTGATTTCCAGCAGCATCCCAACCAGTGATATAAAATCCAACGAAATCTCCAACCTTAGGAATTATTCTTCCTTCATCAGTCAAATCAACTGTTCCAGTCCAAATGACGTTTTGTTCATCTTGTTGCATCCCCAGTACTGCAGAACCTGCACCGATTGTCATTGTTCTTGTTGAATCTCGCATAACCCAGTGCACCAATTGCTCTGAGCCCGTTAGATCTGCATCTTCAGTTCCTTGGAATTCAATTGCGATGTTGGTCAAATCATTATTAGCTGAAATATCAATCACATTCAATGGAGATATGCGGCGTGTTACACGCGGTGAAGCGTCATCCACTACAACTCTCAAAGTTGTTGAAACCAATGCTCCGGTCATGTCTTCTCCACGGCCTGGAATATTTGTTATTGAAATCAAACAAGTTCTTGTTGGTGATGATTGTAATGTCAATGCTGCTGAAAGCGGAACCTCAACAGAGTATTCTCCAGCAGATGTCAAAGAACCATCGGACCAAATCTTCTCACCATCAAATACTTCGACAAGAATACCAACATCTCGTGGTGCAGCAACATCGCTACCTTCGTAAACAACAGTTCCTGTAAAAGCTAATCTGTCATCCTTGCGAACTCTTGAACCATCAGCAATATGGCCTGTTCTTGGTTCACTGATATCATCTACGTTGAAGTTGGATGGAGCGAGCATCAAATCATTTTCAACTCTAAAGGTATGCTCTAACAGAAGTATTCGTGAATCATCAGCAGTGCCTCTCTCCTTGTATAGCAGTGCAACATCACCCATTTCTTCATCAGGCCAATCCCAGCCGACTACGAAGTCAAAGGTTAGCATAATCCATGGCAATCCGGAATCGTTGGTTGTTTCGTACATGTTACTGCTCTGAAGAATAGTCAAATATTGGCTTTCAGACCAGAATGTATTGTTAATTCCAGAATATGAGATCCTTTGAATATCTCGGATAGGGTTAGGACCTTCAAAGTCAAATACCAAAGAAATGTGTTCAAAGTCAATAACTGTATTTGCATCAATGAAACCTAGAGTAATTGTTTGCTTCATGCCTGAAAAGACTGCACCATTATCTTCATGGCCCATCCAATCTAATCCAGTGAAAACTGCGCTTGAGTCTTTTCTTGTCCTAAATGTAGCATCATCATGGTCAAATCCTGTTTCAGATTCAAATTTCAATATCTCATCATCTTCATCAATATATGTGTAATGAAGAGGGTTTCCTGCTTCATCGCCACCATCCCAGAAGTAAGAAACACGACCCATGTTAGCATTACGGGAATGGTCGATTGTAGTCATGAACCACTTGCTCTTAGAAACGGTATTATTGTAAACAACCTTGGAAGCGTACTCATTTGAATCCGCTTCTCCATTACGATTCATGTCATGGTCTGCTTCAACCCAATACATCAATTTCAATGACATTGGATGTCCAACTTCATCATTGACTAATACCTTGATTTCTTGATCTTTACTAGCGGCTTCATATCCATCATTCTTAGGAGAAATATCTAGCCTCTCAGGTGCAGTAGCATCAACCTTGAATGTTCTTCTCCAATCCGCATTCGGTTGCATTGTATGAGTTGGGTCTTTCTCGTTATAAGTTTGAACTTCATATGTCATTCCAGTTGGAACATCAATATTGGGTAAATCTATTGTGATAAAGAATGAACCATTTGAATTGGTAGTATCTCTTGCAGTACTCTCAACCCAGCCATTACGTGAAATTCTAACGTCAAATGCACTATCCTTTGGTGCATCATCAGTATCAGCGAACCACATTGCGCCTTGGAAGTGGATTTGCTCTCCAGCAGCAACCCATGAGTTATCTAGAACGTCATCAGAAGTGAATCCTCCATCATTATCTCTGACCTTCAACCATCCTAATCCGAATGTCCTATTGACTGCTAAGCCAGTAGATGAGATTAAATCTAGAGGTGCAAAACCAGCAGAACCAGAATCATCTAGACATCCTGTCTTGAATTTTACTTCCGCTTGTTCTGGGAACTCGCTTGTGACATGGAAAATCCAATGTACCTCCAAAATACCATTACTTTCAACGCTCCAAGAACTTCCATCGATTTCAATGTAGTTCTCTGGGTCATTTGGTGCAGGGAATACATCGCCATTCTGCCAAGTCATAGTAGGGTTCTTGGCCATTGAATTAGTCATTAAAGTTAGAGTTGCGCTAGTCATAGATGTTGCAGCTTCACCTATAACGTGTCTTGTTACGACTTCATATGGCTCAACTCTCTCATGCAATACTTCGCCTAATGGTATTGAAATATCAAGATTAACTGTTTGCATTGTATATGTGACAGAAAATGAATCAAGAATTAGTTTTCCACTTGAAGAAGAAGCTAAATCAACTTGAATATGTTTTATTCCCGCCCCAGTATTTGGAATCAAATCATTGAATTTCTTAACCATTTTATCACTCTGACTATTTTCAAAAATAGTAACCGGTCCTATCAATGCTCCATCATTTGCTGGGCGTTTCCATGCTGAAGAATTATCAAGAAGGATTTCAGGCTCCATTGGTGCATCGCTATGTCGTTGGATACTCAGATTTGTAATCGATGGTGAATTTCCTGTACTCGAGGTTGATAACATCACTCTAACACACATGTAGTAACCAGTGCTGCTAATTGTTTTTGTCTGGCCTGGGGAACTGAATGTATCAATTGTTGAACCAGAACAGGTGCTTGAAGAGTCAAAGCCGAATTTTACGCTTATGCTAGTTCCAAATGGTCTAGTTTCATTCCAATTAATCGTTGCAGCAACCACACTATTGACTGTACTACTGGTATATTGATAATTATACAGATAACCATTCCTTTGGTAACTTGCAGTATATTCAATTGCCAAATCACCCAATATTGGTGTTTTGGATGTTGTTCCATTCAAATGCGCTCTCCACTTGAGCATTGATCCAGCAGTTGCAAATGTTACCATTTGACCAGCATTAGCGTGCATCCAAGTAACCCCGCCATCGTTTGAAATATCAATATTGATTGAAGTTCCTGTTGGCTCATATGCCAATACTGAAGTCAATTTCAATGAAGTGATAGACTTTCCAACCGAGGAGGTAGTTCCAATTACAGTCGCAGAAGTCGTTGTAGATGAGCGTGAATCAAATAAATCTCCATCACCCATGAAATTAATTTTTCTTGCCTGTGATGAGGAACAGTATGGGGAATAATAGTGGCATGTAAAGGCGACTTTACCTGCGCCATCATCAACTAACCCATAGTGACCGCCACCATCTATCTCAACTTGACCCATCGAATCCAACCATAAACCATTGAATGAATATTGATGATGTGTGCTCTTGTATCCCTGATTGCTGTAAAGATTGTAGGTGACCATTGGGTAGTTGACGACCAATCCTGCACCATAGTAGTAATACATTGAAGGATAAGTACCTATCAACCACGAGCCATTTATCGAAGTTGGAGATGCTGGGTTAACCTCTTTGAGATAATGGGACTGACCTTGATAATCATAAGTTGAAATGTACATCTTTCCTGTATCATCATCAAAATCAACTCCAGTTATGTATTGGCTATAGCTCCATACTTGAGAACATTTCCAAGTTGTACTAGTGACTGTCCACTTTACAACATCATTATAAGAATATGATGCTGTATATACATCTCCATTGTAGACAGTTGCATCATGCATGTAATAATTTGAAGAAGTGGTACATCCATTGGTGGAACTGCTTTGGAATGAGGCAGTACCCAAATAGGCCCCAGTGCTCTTGTTAATTCGCAGAATCGTAGGGGTGTTATACAACCCTGTATTGGAGTATTTCATAACGTGAAGTTCATATTCTGAAATAGGAACTACAACTCCCATATATGTCCACGAAGCACTACTTGAAACGGCTAAATCTGGGTGTTTAAGACCTGGGCTATTGTAGCCTTGGTCTGAAAGTGCAATGAATCCACCAGTGGTGTTTTGATGTGCGCCACCAAGAGACTGGACTGTGGATGTTCTTGTGAAATCAGCATGATTGGTTGAAGGTATGCCTTTCAGAGTCATTGTCTCAGAATTTACATCCATATTGGAACGGCTTCCGTAAGTGAATGGGGATGGAGGGCTGCTTTGCCAATTTCCATCACCAGCGCCACCATAATGAGCATTGGATGAATAATTTGTGTATGCTGTATTTGATGCCTCTCCAGTTAATCTAAATTCAGCAGCGGTAACTTCGGCACCATAAGGGATAGAAATCACACCTGCAGTTCCTGTCCCACTACCAGTAAATGTGGTTTCATATGATGTTGAACCATCATTAAACTGCGTTTCTGTTGTTGCTGAAGTTGCAAACGGAGCAAGTGTAGAGGTTATGAAAATTAGAGTCAAAAATATTGCAAGTCGCATCAGAATCACCGTCACCCTGTCAAGGGCCTATGGCCCTCAGCGTACAAAGCATTTCAAGCATCCCCCTCTGCGTCAAATCACAGATGCGCTGTTGTGTAACCTTCAATAACAAAACTGTTCTGTGCCAAACAGGCGAGATGCAATGATAATACGATTATTTACAAAATGGTGGGTAGGGCAACATGGAAAACATTTATCGATTACTACCACGGTCTGTTTTTCATCTATAATCATCCTACTACTCTGCCTCTACCAGATCTTAACCTTACAAGATCATCCTGATTGGGGACAACGCACTGGGTTGGCGATTGTCTTGGCAGTTGTTTCATTTATGTTCATGATTGTATCAGGACCTGAAATGCTTGTACTACGTGGCCATGTCAACACTCTTGAGGAAATAAAACAAATTGATTCCATCTCGGAATTACGCCGACAAAAGAGTGATGGAAACTTTTCCGCTTCAGTACTAGGAGCCGGCCATGATGTCGCATGGGGAGAATTCCTTCAAAGCAAAGGACTTCGCCGCTAATGGTGGAGGAAACACCCGTGGCAGACCAAGACCCGTTCAAATCCTTGATTAGAGAATTGATTCTTGCTGGTGCAATGATTGCCATTCTTATTCTTGGGTTGTGGGCACATACCGGTTCAATGCCACCATTGGTTGTGGTTGAATCATCATCTATGATTCACGACATTGAAGGCGAAGTGGGCAGTATTGATGCTGGAGATTTAATCCTAGTCCACAATCAACCATATGATACGATTGTGACCTTCGCAGAAGCCAGTCAAGTAGGTTCAAAAAACCATGGCTATGCATCGCATGGCATGGCTGGTGATGTAATAATTTATGAGAAAAATGGCGATGTTGGCACCCCTATTATCCATCGGTCAATTCTCCGAGTTACCCCGCACGATACTTATTCGCCTTCGCGTGATAACGACAGCAACTCTTCAAATCAAGATTATTGCCCTAGTGGGGGGACATATGACCAATACTCCACAGATGTGCTTGAAGGAATTGCCGGAACTTGTGTTGTAAATTGGGATGTTCCGGGAACTGACCAAAAGGCTGTTGAATCGATTACTGTTAAATTTGATGGAATTAATGCAGGGTTATATGATTGCAAAAGGCCAACTCATGCCAATGTTGAATCTCACCTAGTGGTTTGGCAATGGCAACCAAAACACGCAGGAATGTTAACATTAGGAGATAATAACAAATGTTCAGTGGACCAAGGTAATTCTGCCGTAAATGGTTCATCTGGAGTCCATAGCCAAAGTGGTTTGGTTGGTCCTGTAGCAAGTGATTGGGTCATCGGAGTCGCTGGCGGAGAACTACCTTGGCTAGGTACTGTAAAACTAATGGTCAGTGGAGAAGGTTCACCTGGAACAGCATATGTACCGACAACATCATTTTATTGGCTATTCACTTTAATCGCATCAGTTTTGATAGCACCAATGGTTATCGAACCACTCATTAACAAATTGATGCAACGCTCACCTGAATTGGCTCAAGCCAATAAAGAATCTAAGAAACTTGAACCCGATAAAGATTATGCTGCATTCGAAGAAGAGTGATTTTTGTTTCATTTTGTCGGTTTTTTACAACGATTTGTTCAAGAAGGGTAGGCCCTGAGACCATTCCATAGGGGTGGGGAGAGTATGTCAAATGTATTTTCCACCTTACATCCGAAATTGGTAGATGCACTGAAAACCAGGAGTTGGAAACCAACCCCAGTACAACAGATAGCGATACCGGAACTGATTACGGGTAATGATAGAATTATTATCGCACCTACTGGTTCAGGGAAAACACTGTCAGCAGTATTACCGATTTTGCATCGCTGCCTAGAAGAAGAGTGGGATCCTTTAGCAATAATCTACATCACACCATTGCGAGCCTTGAATCGGGACGTAGACCGAAGATTGGGTGAAATCGCAGATGCTGTTGGGCTCAGAATCGGTTTAAGACATGGCGATACAACTCAAAATGAAAGAGCAAAGCAAGTTCGTAATCCACCACATCTATTGGTGACAACCCCCGAAACATTCCAATTGATGTTTACTGGCAAGAATTTGAGAAAGTTATTGACCAGTGTCAAGGCAGTAATCATAGATGAAGTTCATGATTTGGCGGCCAGTGAAAGAGGTTGGCAATTGAATATTGGACTATCTAGATTGGAGATGATGACGGGCCAACCGGTTCAGAGAATCGGTCTATCCGCTACCGTTGGCAACCCTCAGCAAGTTGCTGAATGGCTTTCACCAAAAAGAGGTAAAGCGGTTGTTGCCATGGGTCATAGAGATACAAAATTGACTGTAGAAGCAGAACCTCCAACCGCTGAAGATGAAATCGGTTGCATGGAGTTAGCAATTCAATCCCCAAGAGAGCACTCGACATATCGCAGATTGAATGAAATTTTGAGAAAGGACCCTCCTTGTTTGGTATTCGTCAACTCTAGAAACGATGCTGAAACTATCGCCAGTAGATTATCGAGTATGGCACCCGACCTATCGATTGGAGTTCATCATGGCTCCTTAGCTGCTGCAACACGACAAAAAATGGAAGATGATTTACGGGAAGGAAAACTATCTGGTTTGGTTTGTACATCCAGTTTGGAATTAGGAATAGATGTTGGAAAAATCAATCGTATTGTGCAGATCAAAAGTCCACGTTCTGTTGATTCAATGTTACAGCGTGTTGGTCGAGCAGACCATCGTTTAGATGGACTAGGCCGAGGTCATTTATTGTCTTGGAATGCAGATGATGTGGCAGAGGCTGCTGTCATTGCTAGGCGAGCGATGGAAGGAAAAATTGAGCCTGTTGAATGGAGAGATATGCCCTATTCAGTTGCTGCTAATCAAATCGTTTTAATGGCTCATTCTTTCGGAGCAGTACCTATTTCAGAGATGACTGAAAGTATTGCCAATAGTAGTCAATTTGAGCGATGGCGCCAAGAGGATACAGAAAATATTGCAACCATCTTATCGGAAGGATGGGTTGTAAGAATCTGTAACGATCCTGTTGAAATCCCTTGGTATCGATGGCCAAAAACAGTGTATGAACTCGCTCGCATCGAGGCATTGGCAAAAGGTAAGGAATTGCCTGAAGAAAGACCACTATTCTCAATACCGGAAGATGAAATTCCAGTTGCGATAAAGAACATTAAGGTCATAGTTCCCAAACGATTCTCCAAGGGATGGATCTCAACTGCTGGAAGAACTAGACAATGGGTTACAAACCATCTTTCAATGATACCTGATAAGCAGAAATATCGTGTTAGAGATGCTGTGACACGTTCTACTTTAGGAAGCGTCGATGAGGCTTTCGTACTGAGTCTGAACGATTCGGGTGAAGATGATGATGGTTCTCCAAGACGTTTCGTCATGGCTGGGAGAACTTGGTTGATCATAGACGCAGACTCTGAAAAATCAGAATTGCTGGTAACTCCGGTTACCGACCAAGCCCATGCACCTCAATGGACTGGGGAATTACCACCTGTGCCAAAGGAAGTTGCAAGAGATATTGGCCGGCTTCGCCAATTGGTTGCAGAAGACATGAATTTGCTTGAAGGATTAGAAGATGAAGGCGATGAAGAAGAGAGTGAAAATCAAGTTGGTCTAGACGTCGGCGGAATCTTTGCTGAACGAGACTCAAAATTATCAGACCATCCGATAGACGGTGAGGCGATGAGTTTGCTCAGTGAAGCGATTCGCAGTCATATTGAAGCAACTGGTCATCTTCCTACAGACCGTAAAATCACCATTGAAGAAAGAGATGATGCAGTAGTAATCAATTCATGTAATGGTTCAAGAATCAATGAAGCAATCGGTCAATTCCTACTAGCGATGGCCAGTACAAAATCAGGTGGCTGGGGAAGATTAGTGGTTGAACCGACAAGAATCTCTCTCCAAGTTTCAGGTGTTAACGGTCGTGATTTCCTAAATTGGTTGATGGATACACCACCCGATGCAATCACTGGACTGCTAAGCGTAACACTGCCAAATTCTCGTCAGGTTAGATGGAGATTTGCTCAAGTTGCCAAAACTTTCGCGATACTAAGGCATGGCGTTGACCCGAGAAAAATAAATCTCCAATCGTTATTGAAAAAATACCGTGGTACCGTGGTGATGGAAGAAGTTCTTGCAAAGTTATTCCACGAAAGAATGGATGTCGGTGGTGCAACAGATATAGTCCATGCAATCCAATCTGGCTTAATTGATATTGAAATAACCGCAACTGGTCCTTTGGGCATCTCAAACCACAATAGCCGCGATATGCTATTGCCAAATTGGGATAATGCTGCAGTAAGAGCAAGATTGAAACTAAGACTGGAGAATGAAAGAGCCGTATTATGTTGCTTAAAGTGTAAAGCGACTAGAAGATTTAGAGTTGCTAGATACAAAGAGATGGACGATATCAAAAAATGCCTAAAATGCAAAGGCCTGATGATGGCATGTGCCAGAGAAGGAATGCAGAAAATGCTCGTAGAATGGGTTAATTCAACCGATCCTAAGGATGAGGGCCGTATGATGAAGAACGCAACCACTGTGGCCAACAGGGGCTATGATGCGGTTCTATGTTTGATGGGAAGAGGAATCGGAGAAGCTACCGCTCAACGAGTATTGAGAAAGGTAACTCCAAATGACGAAGATTCGCTATTACATACGATTCATAAAGCAGAAGTTGAATATGCAAGAACCCGTCGTTTTTGGCAATGAAAGTCCAATTGCAGAATTGATTTCCCAATTGAGAAATACTTTATCAATATTTGTATTAATTTCAGTCATTTAAGGATTTTTGGCCAAAGATGCTATGAGATATACCCGTGAGCCTTGACATAGGGCAGACTATGGAAGATGTTCGCCAATGGCTAAATTCCTCTAAGTCGAAAGGGATGGCTTTGGGTTTGCCCAATACCAAACAGGCACTCGATAGATTGAACCTAAAATTCGATAACACTCATATTTTCCATGTAGCAGGAAGTAATGGAAAAGGCACAACTTGTGCAATATTAGCCGCTTCAGTACAACTCTCTGGCCATTCAGCCGTATTATTCTCATCACCGCATGTTAGTAGAATTGAAGAAAGAATTAGAATTGATGGAGTGCCAATTGCTAGTGATTTATTTGATAGCGCATTAGCAGAAGTTAAGCAAATTAGTGAAGAAAGCCCTATTATTGACTTGACTTTTTTTGAAATCACATATCTTTGTGCGATGGTTACGGCATCTAGTCACAATAGCGACGTATTAATTTTAGAAACTGGATTAGGCGGAAGACTAGATGCCACTAGAACTGCTCCGGCCGACACCTGCATCATCACTTCTATTTCGGCTGAGCACACCGAAATCTTAGGAGATGATATCTGCAAAATTGCGCAGGAAAAGATTGCTATTGCAAGACCTGGAGTCAAAGTGATTATTCGCGACCCTGAAAATGAGGACATCAAAGCGGCAATGCGTGAGGAATGTCAAGCCGCTGGAAACATTGAACTTGGTGAAATACCGCTTCCAGCTCAACCTATTTTTGTTGAGATTCCACAGATGGTTACCACCCGACAAGAGGCCGCAATCCTTGTCGATCAGACATTGAAGAGAACCGGAATGGACACATCAACGGTATGGCAGGCAAAGAACTCAATTCGGTGGCCTGCTCGTATGCAATTTATTCCTGCTGGAAAAACAGGTGGCCATGAATTCTTGCTCGATGGAGCCCACAACCCAAGCGGCATGGCTAGAGTAATGCCAGAGGTTGCAAATATGATTGAAAGTTACAAAATTCAAGCATGGTCGCTAGTTTTTGCAGCATCACCTCAGCAAGAAATGGACGCATTCGTCGCCCCATTGCTTGAATATTGCCAAACAAACCCACCTCGTCAAATAATCATCACCGCTCCGCAAGGAGGGAGATATCCTGGCATTGAACCTCAACAATTGATGAATCACTTCATGGCAATCGATTGTGAAATATCCGCAGTAGAATATCCCGAGAGTGCATTATCCATAATAGAGGACAAAGAACCGTATGAAGTTGGACTAATCGTCAGCCTTGGCTCTATGTATTTACAAGGAAATATACTCGGTTTGTTATACCTTGATAGCGATGAGGACCTAAGTTTGCTAGCGAAGAGATGAAACAAGGACATGGTTAGCAAGGATCGGGTGAGGACATGAAAGACAAGCATTTGGCAATCCGGATTCAACAATGCTTAGCTTTGGCAGAGGCTTCTAATTGCCCTCGCAGGAAATTCGGCGCGCTATTGGTTGATCCGGCGAGAAATGTAATCTTGATGGATGGCTACAATGGTGGACCAAGAGGTGGAGGACGCCTTTGTGGTGGTGAAGAATGTTTGAGAGATAGCCAAAGCGTAGTATCTGGCACACGGGTTGAAATCGGTTGCCACCATGCTGAAATGAATTTGATTTGTAATGCTGCAGCTAATGGAGTATCTACCAATGGTGCATGGCTAATCGTTACCGGCGAGCCTTGTATGATGTGCGCTAAACTAATACACCATTCTGGGATTTCAAAGGTTGTTATCGTCGATGGCGGTTTCATGGGAGAAAATGGTGTAGGCTATCTAGGCGAACATGGTATTGAGATTCAAAGTGTTGATGGACCAAAAGACCCTAGAGGACAGGATTAGTATTTTAATAATATTTTAAATTCATAAAGCATACGATTTTCCCCCTTTAGGGGGAATGGTATGGGCGTGACAGTCATATGCAAGCCCCAACTCGCATCTGTTATGAGCGACGATGATGAGTCCGGTAATACGGACCGCGATATTTCCGATAAATTCGCTGCAATCGAAAGAGAACTTCGTGCTGAATCGTTTTTTGATTCAATAAAAGATCAGTTACCCGGAATGTTTGGAATGGCATTTATGTTCGTCATCACCATTCTAATAGCCCTTTTTATCAGACCTTGGTATGATATTGCCGGCCTACATGCATTTGGAGAAGAAGGTGCCACTCAAGTCAAATATATCGCAATGGAATTGTCTTTTATCTTTATTTTTACCGGAGTGATTTTACTTTTGGCCAAATACAAAAAAGACTGGATTATCAAATATGGGATAATGGGAATTTTAGCAATGGCATTGATGTACTCAACAGTACCTCTCGCTCATATGATGGTAATCGATTTTGATGCTGAACCGTTTGAATACGATGCTGCATCAACCCATACCAGTGAATCATATCTTGTAAATTATGGAATGGAAGGCTTACTGACAGCGGAATTGACTGGAGAAGCCGATGGTCCTTGGAACGATTCTGTAAGTTATTGGCATGGTCAGCCGTTTGATGGCGAACCTGTATGGCAGATTGACCAGCAACGCAGCCCTGGAAACGACCTAGGCGATACAAGAGTTGTACTAAATGGTAATATTGCAACATTTACAAACGGTGTTTGGATTTGGACTATCGATATTGATAGTGGTGAAAAATTGAACACATATGCTTGTCACGAAATAGATGAGGTTCAAGGATTAATCCCCCTACCAAATATGCACACTGCTTGTTCTTTAGCAGTTCTAATCGATGATTCAATGTATGTGGTTTCCACCGATGACTCCCTATTCCATTACAAGGTGTTTGAAGAACAATTAATGGTATATCAAGCAGCATGGGCATTACCAACTAACATTGGCATTACAGAAGGAGTCCTATATTCTGAAGTCATTTCTGAGAACAGATTACTAATCACCACTCCAACACAAGTATGTATTGTTGAATTAGAAGAAACAAATAAAGCACTATTATCTCTACTCGAGATTGAACCTGCTACAACTGCATTCGTAAGAAATTCCACCGGCTATTATGTAAGTTCTGATTTCGGTCATTCACCATGGTCTGACGTTACAATCGAAAATGCTAGTGCAGATACAGGATTTATCCTACTTGGAGAAAATAATGGCAATGTTCTTGGGTTTGAATGGAATCAATCCGCTGAAGTTGAGGTCGTGGAACAAACAAAAATGCATTTGATGGATTTTGCTGAAACTATTCAATCTGCTAGATTAACCGACTTGGATGTTTCTGGAATGACTGACATGCTCATCACCACAGGTGATACAGCGCACTGGCTTCATGGCCAGGCACTGGTTAACAAAATTTCATTCCCTGTTGATGATAATTTCGCAACTGGTTATTTTGTTGAAGATTCAAACGCAAGTTCTCAATTTGTAGCAATCTACGATGATAATGGTTCTACTGCTAAACATGGAGAAGTAACAGATGAAATGAGGACAATATCCGGATTACAATTGTATAATGGACCATTTCTGGTTGGAGTTATCGTTGCTATTGCATTAATGATTTTACTATATGTTCACAGTGAATGGTATGTGGTCAACACAGTTGGAGTATTGGTTGGCTCAGGGGTCATAGTAATGCTCGGTGTTGCTTTCGTTCCTTCACTGATTATCATCTTCATGGTAGTGGCAGCGATATATGATGCATGGGCGGTTTACAAGTCCAAACATATGCTCGCCTTAGCCGATACGATGATTAATTTACGATTACCAATTCTGCTAGTTGCTCCTCAAAGCAAAGGATATTCATTCAAGGAAGGTCAAACATCAATTAGCGATAAAGGTCAAGAAATACCTGCTCAGTCATCTGCTCAAACAACTACTAAAAAAGCCAAGAAAAATGGTGGAGAAGCGATGTTTATGGGACTTGGAGATGTCATATTCCCTGGAATGTTAGTCCTTTCATGCGCTCAATGGCTCGATGAGTCAGTGGCAATACCTGTCGCAATGGGAGCATTGGTCGGTGGCCTATGTGGATATGCAGCATTGATGTATTTCGTTGCCCAAGGGAAAGCACAAGCAGGATTACCTCTGCTCAATGGTGGGGCAATCTTAGGATACTTAATCACAGGATTATTCTTCATTGGAACATCGTTATTAGATTTCGGAATTAGTTGGTGAAAATAATGCTTGATATTACTTTGTTTAGAGAAAACCCGCAGGTGATATTTGCGGATCACGATAAGCGTGGTATCGTACATGATAAAGTTCAACAAGTGATTGACCTGGACCTTAAGTGGAGAGATTTACAACATCAAACCAACCAACTGAGGCAACAAAAGAATGCCGCTGCTCGGGGCATTGGAGAAGCGATGAAATCGGGAAACCGTGATGAAGCAGAGAAGATTAAGGCTCAAGTTGCAGATTTAGGAACAAAAATTAGTGTAGCAGAAAGTGCAACCGATGAAGCTCTTGCTCAAAGGGATAAGATTAGGATGACAATTCCAAATATTCTTCATCCAGATGTACCAGTAGGTGATGACGAAGGCGGCAATACACAACACAGCGTTCATGGTCAAAAACCAATTTTTGATTTTGAACCTCGCACTCATAACGAATTAATTGAACTCAATAAATGGGTTGATTTGAAACGAGCAGCAAAGATTGTTGGTTCACGTTTCTTCTTCCTAAAGGGCGACTTGGCTCGCTTAGAATTCGCATTACAACAATACTCAGTCGAGTTCATTCGCCAGAGGGGCTTCACTTTCGTTCAGCCCCCTGCTATGATGAATAGAGAAGCCTACGAAGGTGTTACTGACTTGGCTGACTTTGAGACTGTGATGTATGGGGTTGAACCTGAACAATTCTACATGATAGCAACCGCAGAACACCCATTAACAGCGATGTTCATGAATGAGACTATCCCTGAAGAACAATTACCATTGAAAATAGTTGCTGTTTCTCCATGTTTCCGCAGGGAAGTAGGTTCACACGGTCAATCCGATTTAGGGATTTGGCGAGTCCATCAATTCACAAAAGTAGAGCAAATCGTTTTCGCAACACCAGAGCAATCGTGGCAAATTCAAGAAGAATTATTACAAAATTGTGTCGACTTGTGGGATAGTTTGTCGATTCATTACGAAGTGGTCAATATCTGCACCGGCGATATGGGCACTGTTGCGGCAAGAAAGTACGATCTTGAAGCATGGATTCCAGGTGCTAACCAATACAAAG
>Ga0209502_10000132_pt1 | contig 80511 bp, 88 predicted proteins | sample ArcticOcean_MG_C_10_FD_187442 | JGI IMG/M metagenome (GOLD analysis project Ga0209502, IMG submission 187442) | Marine microbial communities from western Arctic Ocean - ArcticOcean_MG_CB11_90 (SPAdes) (version 2) | ecosystem: Environmental > Aquatic > Marine > Oceanic | place: Arctic Ocean... | reverse complement strand
ATGACGTGACCGTGCTCGTGAGCCCCACGACGGTGGACGCGGCGGCGCTCGCGACGGCGCTCGGCAACCTCGCAGTGGCGGGCGTCGCGTCCACGTCCACTACAACCGACCCGGCGCAAGAGCTGCTTTTAATTCCCGGAATTAGCACCGCGGGCGTTTCGGGTTTCGCAGCGGATGCGGTGGTTGCGGCGCAGGCGACGGGAAAGGCGGCGATGGAACAAGAATCAACCACCGAAACGCCGGCGGCGCCATCACCGCGGGCTTCGTACGTCGCTCTCGGCCCGGCGACGTCGCCGATGGTATCGTTCGTCCCTCCCGCTGAGACGACCGAATCCGCGTTCACTGACGACTCTTCCGTCGCAGAAGAAGCGCTTTTGGCGACAATCTCGGACCCGCACGCCAAGAACGAGGCCAAGATACTCGCGGACAGCGTGATCGCGGGGGAAGAAACACCGAAGGTCACCATGGTTGTGGAAAGCGACTCTGAAGAAAACGCGTGCCCCGCCGCCGCCGCGCTGCTCGGCAACCCCGAAGGCGTCGTCTGCGACGTCGCCCCGGGCGGGTTAGGCTCGCGTCCGGGAACGTACGTGGTCGAGATCCTCGTGAACCCCACGGTTGTGCACCCGGCGCAGATGTCTGGCTTTGCGCAAGCGGCGCGCGCGAAACGCGTTTCTTTCCAAGTCACCAAAATCGAACCGAAAACAAAGCTCGAGGCGCTTACACACGTGGACCGAGACGCCGTGTTGGTTTTCGAGGAAAAAATAAGCAAGGCTGTGCCCATGCTATGGCCCGCGACCATGCCAATCACCGCTACTGACGAGGCTACTGAAGTAGCTAACACTGAAGTAGCTAACACTGAAGTAGCTAACACTGAAGTAGCTAACACTGAAGTGCATACTACTGAAGTAGTGACTACTGAACCGCACGCCGACGGAAGCAAAACGGAAGTGCGCGCCGACGGCGGCGTGACGCAAGTACACGCCGACGGAAGCAAAACTGAAGTGCGCGCCGACGGCTCTGTGACTCAGGTACACGCCGACGGGTCTTCCACGGAGGTACACGCGGATGGGTCCATTACCGAAGTACACGCTGACGAAATGAGCGGGTTTCCAGTATTTACCAGTCTTAGGACTGGTACTACTGAAACTACCACAATAACTCCTTCCCTCGAGCCGTTTTGTTTATCCCCCGAGCAAGCCGCGGCTGAGGAAAAGTTTGTTTTCGACGAGCTTGGTGACGAACAAAAGTGCGTAAACGCGTGCGCCACGAAACAGCACTGCTGCAACGACGACATCACACAAGGAAGCAACCAGCAGCTTTCGTGTCTTCAAGCCTGCATGGTCGTCAAGAGCGGCGTCCCGAAACACGAGTGCGTGGCGTACTGTCCGTTCAAGTCCTGTTCGCGGTGGATAAGAGGCGTGCACTACGAAGCGTGTGCGTACTGCGACGACGTGCCGGAGCACGCGTATCATTTCGAGACTAGCGAATCACCCGAGATCGGAAACCTTCGGAAACCTTCGGTAAACGTTTACGAGTGCAGTACCGAGCTCGGCACGTCCACGGCGACCTGCGAGGACGGGTGCGCGGCGGGCGATACGGACTTAGTCGTGTTTTACCCCGGCGAGGAACCGACGTTGTCCGCGCCCAGGTGCTCGGAGGCATCGGCAACGGAGTCGCACCCGATGCCGTTCACGTCGGGTCCAACCGCCGGTCCGTCGGCCGCGCCCGGACAGGACTTCGCGCCCCCCGGGTCGAGTTTCGCACCAGGCCCGATGTCAAGCCCTGCCTCGTTTCAAGACGCGCGAACCGGCTTGGACGAGGTGTCGGTTGGTGTGTCCGGAAACGAATTGTTGGGTACTCAATTAAAAAAACGGCAAGGGCGCCCTTTGCTCGGGTGTTCGTTTTCTGACGCGCGCTCTTTGACCGCCGATTTCCAACGAACCCAGGACCAGTTCATCACGCTTCGGTTTGGGATCACGGTTCCGGTCGCGGTGAGAGCGGAGACGATTCACGCGCTTAGGGCGAATGACGTGCTGTTTCAAGTCGCGCGCCGGTTGGAGCAGGACGACCACTTCAAAACGATGTGGCCGGGTCCGGTGATCGCGGGTGACTTTTCGCTGGTGGATTTTGAGAACGCCGCGAGCGAGGGTGGGGATGGGAGTGCTGGGTTGAGCGTTGATGATACGCGTATTCCGGCACTTACGCAGATCGGGGGGGGTGACGCGATCGAAATCGACGACCCGCAAAGCGCGGCGAACGCGTTGATTCTGGCGAAGAACGCGCTCGCGCAACGCCGACGGAGCGTCTCGGAAGCGGCGAACGAGGTGTCTAAAAAAAACGCCTTCCGGACGGTGTCCGGGGAGCTGGTAAGGGCCAAGCTGGGCGCGAGTGCAGGGGTGGGAGCGGAAAACTCGGGATCGTCCGCAGGGTTCTTCGCGGCGGCGGTTGGGTTGAGCGCTTTGGCGCTGGCGGCGGTCGCGGCGGCGGCGGCGACGAAAGCGCCCGCGTCGAGCCGCGCGGAGCGAGCGCCGTTGACCGGGAAAGGCGCGACGCAGCAACGGTAGTGCGATGCGTTTATTTGGGGGTATTGATGGACAATAAGTTAAAGTAAGTTACACCACGACCCAGCCGCGGAAAGAAACTCGGGACGGGACTCTTAAATAGCCTAAATACCCCGTCACAACCCGTTCCGCCCCGGTTTCGCGTTGTAGTCGTCTTCGTGTTGGTTCAGGTCTTTTTCGAAATCCATGGCGTCCTCGACCCGGATGCCCATGTGTAGAAGGCGCGCGGCCCTTTCGCTGACCCCAAGGACCGTGAGGCGGTCCTCGCAGTAGTTATCGAACGCCCACGCGGCTTCCTGGAGTTCCCAGCGAAGCCTCGCGCGGTCCGCGGCTTCCCTCATGGCGCCGTACGCGCTGGTTTTTCCTCCGCTGGCTTCGATTTCAAGCGCCAGGTCCACGATGGCTTGTTGAATCGGAGGCAAACTCAACGCCGCTGGTGTTGGGTTGAGGCTCTCCAGGTGCTCAACTTTCCTTTCCCGGGCCCGTTCCGCGATCTCGAGCACCAGCGCGAACTGGTTATCGGTGGAATCCTACGATTAACAAAAGAAAAGGGTCAGTTCGGCGGGGAGTAACTCGAGACGTACGGGTGTACTGTTAGGCGATTTATAAAGTACGTAGCAGTTGCCAGTACTGGTAAATGTTACTAGTAGTGCACTCGAAACAGTCAAAGAGGGGCTGTAAACGTCGTGTCCCCGGATTTGGAAAAGCCCCAACACGATACGTACCTTGACGAACCCGGTCAAATCGAAGTACTCGCCATCCGGAAACGTGTAGTCTTTCGGTTCCCGCAAATGCACGCGTTGCACTTTCTCTAAAATGGAACCGGCGGGCGCGTCCACGCTTCCGTACTCCGGTTCGTACCAGTCCTCGTCGTTTTCGAACCAGTCCTGGCCTGAGTCCGCGATGATGTCCTCGTTTTGCCACGACGGCGTGCCGCCGGTTTGGTTTTTGTTTTGTGTGTCTCCGTTGAAGTTTCCGCCATCGCCGTTTCGTTCGTACCCGGATGTGTCCCCGTACGCACGAGGATTTCGCGATTGTGCCCCGCGTTCGCGTTCGCGCGATTCGCCCGCCGCGCGTTCGCTCCACCCGTTGTCCGTCTCGTCGTGTTGCCACCGGTCGTCCCTGCTGTTGCTGTTCCTGTCATCAAAGCCTGTGTCTCTGTCGTCCTCATCAGCCCACCGGCCAGGGTTGGTAGCGACAGGCCGCGCCGTGGCCGCCGCGCGCGCGGTGGGGCTCATCGTGATGTCCGCCTCTTGCACCGCCCATTGACTGCCACCGGCGGCGGCGGTGGAGGTGCTTCGGTAGCTCATGCCGGCCGGGAACTCGTCGTCGTCGTCAACGTCGTATTCCAGATCGTCGCGTTTCGCGCGTGGTAGAGACGTGGCGTGCTTGTGCTTACCGACACGAAAGGAACCGTGTGTGTGTCCCGTGCCGAACGCAACAATCATCGGCGACGTCGTCGACACGGAACTAGCCGCCGCCCGATGATCATTTAGGGATCGGGTGTTCGCGGCGACGCGCGCGCGGCTTGGCACCGCGGACGCGGCCACAATCGGCGCGACAGCAACACGCATGGTGCACGTCACGCGTCACCGACGCGTTCGAGATTCCCAAACCGTGGAACGGGTGGGTACGGCGTCCTTCCAAGTGATGGATAGAGCCTGGCGGGTCATCACCAAAACCTTAAACCTGTTGACGAGGTTACTCGTATTTTGTGAAAAAGTCGCCCGCCAAAAAAGATCATTACATCGACGCGCGTGGCGCCGCCTGCGCGTGAGGTGCGGAGACGACGACGCCATGTCCGTCGCCTCCTCCGCGAAGCTGCAGCTGGCGTTCGCCGAGCTCACGGGGGGTGTGAAGTTTTGCGGCAAGAAACACGCGGCGGAGATGGAGAAGTTCCGGACTAAAAGTGCCGTGAGCGGCGGCGGCGGCGGCGGCCGAGGGAACGCGGACGCGGTGGCCAGTGGAAGCGGACGCGGGGACGGATTGCGGGGGCCTGGGGATAACGAAACGCACGTCGGCGGTACCGCGAAACAGTCTAACAAAAAGAAAAACGCAACCAAGGCCGAGGCGAGTCGCGTACGGGAGATGGGACGGGGCGTGGTGGTGGGAGAATGGGAGATTCATTCGGACGGCGACCACGGGGTGGCTGTTTTCGGGAAGGTAAAAAAACAGCCCGCCGGGCGCGACGACGCTAAACAGTCATCCGGACCGAAGAAAGGAAAACCAGGTTCAAGGGAACAACCTCCCGATGCCGACAATTTCGACGCGTTCGAGGAGACGTTAAGGGAAGCGCACCAAAGCGCCGCCGGCGGGTCGTCGCGTGCAAGTAATCAGTTTTCGAAAAAGGAAGAACGCGCGAACGCGTTGCGCAAACGGTTCAAGATTCGAGTAAGGGACGCGGGCGGGGAAGGAAGGTGTCCGCTGCCTCTTGACGATTTTTCTGATTTAGGGGACATGTACGAAGGGTGCGGCGAAAGGCTCCTTGCACGACTTGCGGAATCGGGGTTCACCGAACCTACCCCGATCCAGCGACAGGCGACGACCATTCTGTTGGAACAGCACGAGCTCCTCGCCGTGGCGCCCACCGGAAGCGGCAAGACGCTCGCGTTTCTGCTACCCGTAATCGTCAAGTTGCGAGGCAAGGACGACACGTGTAAAGGCCCGAGAGCGGTGATACTGGCACCAACGAAAGAACTCGCGCAGCAGTCGCACAGAATTTTGAAGCTGCTGTGCAAGGGGGTGAACACTATTCGGTAAGTTTTTGTTTTCTTTTTAACCCACCTTTTTTTTGTTCTCAAAGATGATTGGAGATGAAGCAACCTTTCGCCGTCGCGGAATTAAGCCTTCGCTTTGAATGTCACGGCACCTGGGAACGGTGGCGGTCAAATCCACCGCCCCGGGCCATTACACCGCCGATGGACGCGGCTCTACCCCAACGATCCTTCATCAAGAGAACTGAACTCGATTTTTTGTTTTTCGCCGGCTTTTGGTTTTGCGTTTTTGCGTTTCTTTTCGCAACTTCACTTTTTGCGTTTCTTTTCGACGCGGAAGAAACTTTTCGCCGCGACGTCGCGTCCGACTGACCCTCTTCCCCCCGTTCCTTTCAACCACTCCTATCAAACCCCCACCCTTCCTATCAACAACCACTCCAGATCCTGCCTCCTCACCAAAGCCACGCAGATGAACGAGATGGACAAAGTGGACGTTTTAGTCGCGACGCCGTTGCGGCTGAAGGGCTTGGTCGAAAAAGCCCGCATCGACTTGGGGTTCGTGCGGTTTTTGATCCTGGACGAAGGTACGTATTGTATTTCCTGACTGTTTGCCGATTGTCCGCCCGTAATTACTCACGTAACATGGCCCAAAACACTGTTTACTACATACTAGACTGTTTGCCCATACGTTCTACTTGTACACTCAAGACTGACACTTTGTTTTACCTACTCAGCGGATAAGTTGTTCGAGATGGGTTTCGTGGAACAAATCGACGCTGTTGTGAAAGCGTGCACTAGCCCGAAACTGACGAAGGCGCTGTTTTCCGCGACGTTACCTGAAGTAGTCGAGAATCTCGCGAACAGCGTGATGAGCAACCCGATGCGCTTAACGGTCGGCGAACGGGGGGCGGCGAGCGAAACGGTGGCGCAGAGCTTGGTGTTTTGCGGCCGAGAGAACGGCAAGTTATTGGCGCTTCGCCAGCTCTTCGCGAAAGGCGTCAAGCCCCCCGTGATTGTTTTCGTGCAATCAAAGGACAGGGCGAAACAGCTGGCGAAGGAGCTTCAGGGCGACGGGCTGCGGTTAGGGCTGATTCACGCCGCCATGTCCGACGGCAAGCGACAGGCGCAGGTTGACCGGTTCCGGGGCGGTGACACGTGGGTCCTAATCGCGACGGATTTAATGGCCAGGGGGATGGATTTCTTCGGCGTCTCCACGGTGGTGAACTTCGACTTTCCGGGAAGCGCCACGGCGTACGTGCACCGAATAGGACGGAGCGGCAGGGCGGGCCGACCGGGGAGCGCGGTAACGCTGTTCACGGAAGAGGACGCCGAACGCGGTGACTTGAAACAAATCGCCAACGTCATGAAGAACAGCGGGTGCGACGTTCCTGGCTGGATGTTACAAAGCGGGTCGCGGGATCCGAAACTGAGGCGACGGAAAAGGAAAGACGGCAGGGAAGACAACCCGCGCCGGGAAGCCATCGATCCGAGGGTAAGTATTTCCCATTTACCACATTCCGCCGACTGATTGCCCATACAAGACTGACATTTATTTTTACAATCTCAGGTCGCGCAGGCACAAACGGCGCGAGAAACGCAGCGGCTACTACAGGTCAAGGACAAAGACCGAGCCGCGCGGAAGAAAAGGGCGAAGGAGTTTGTCGCGGCGGACAGGGAGGCGAAGAAACAAAAGCAGTAGACACAGAAGTATCTACATTCATTGCTCTGGTTGTACCTGGTAGAGACGTTGTGACAGTTGAACTCAAGTTTCACTTTTGTTTGCTTTGTCAAATTCTCGTCCCCAAATCCCCAACGCACGAAATCTCTCCTCGTCTCACACCTCCGGAGCGCGTTTCACCTGTGCACGCGTCTCTGGACACCTCCCGATGGGGTGTTGCGTCTCCAAAGGCGGCGCGGACGGGACGTACGCCGTGTCCAACAAAAGCCGACGGGAACTCGCGTGGCGACGAACCGGCATCGTGGGGCTTCGCGATGCGCACTTGAAAGACATCCCGAGCGTGTTGTTTTCCGACGCGGGTTTGTGTAACGTGGTCAAGACCTTGGACGTGTCGAACAACCGGGTAACGGTTTTGCCCGAAGCAATAGGTGTTTTAACAAACATGAAGACCCTAACCCTGTCTCGTAACGCGTTGCGTGGTCTTCCGTTCGGGCTGAGCCGGTGTGTACACCTGAAAACGCTGGTGCTTGATGGGAATTTTTTAGAAAAACTTCCAGCCGATGTAAACTTTTACGCCCCGCTCGCGAAACTGACCACGCTGTCGCTGCGGCGAAACAGCCTTGCCGACTTGCCGGACGCGATCGGACGCTTAACCGCGTTAACGCACTTAAACATAAGCGGCAACAACCTGAAAGGGTTACCGAGCACGATAGGCCAATGCGTGAAACTCGAGACAATAGACGCGAGCGAAAATCAATCGTCCACCGGCGAATTTACCGTTCCGAAACAGCTCGGCGGTTGCGCGGCGCTCGCGTCGCTCGTTCTCGACGGCTCTGCTGTACAAACAATACCGTCGGCGATCTTAACAGGGTGCACTCGTTTGGTTACCCTGTCACTTCACGCGTGTCCGGTTGTGCTGCGAGAATTAGAGGAAACCCCTGGGTGGTTTGAGTATGAACAACGGGTCAAGGGGAAACACGGCAAGAAAATCACGGGGAACGTTTTGATTGACGGCGCACGCGGGCTGGACGACGGCGTGGATCGGCGAGAAGCGAGGATAGTGCCTCACAGCGGCCGGGTTTGATGGATAGATACGGAAATAGTGTACATTGACATATTCGTGATAGCTAGATACGGAAACAGTGTACACTACCACATTTATCAATGTCATTTTCTTTTAAATCGAACATCGAGCTAACCAGAGCGGCTAGATCCGTCGCACCACGGTACTTACGCATCCCGTTTCCACGGCCATTTCGGGTTTGGCAGGAACGTCGCGGCCTTGCGCTCGCCCGCGTGTTTGAAGAAGTTGAATTCGACGCTCGTCGACGCGTCCAGCGTTCCTTCAAACACAAAATCCCCATCCCTGGCTCCACACGCGAACGTGGCGTTCTGCACTGATATCGACCCTCCGGTAAGTTCGAATCGCGCGCGCACCACGAACTCAACCTCAGGGGTATCACCGGGTTTCGATCCTCTGACAACCACGCGTACGGTACCAGACTCTTTGTGTTGTTTGTCGCGCAACGCGACATGGTACGCCCCTTCCTCAACCCAATCGTCGTCCCTAATCGGCCTTTGCGGTGTGTAAACCTTCGTCGCGAACCCTGACTCCGTGAACACGGGCGAGTGCATCGTTACGGCGTGTGTATCGCCTTTCGAGGTCAATTGGAAATCGCCGTCGATGCACGCGACGCGTCCGGAGACGCGAGCGCGGCCGCGAGACACCGGCGTTTCTTCGTTCAAGACGTACGGTACTTCGCCAGTGTCAAACAACCTGGGCGGTAAGACACTCATGTGGCCGACGATGCATTTGGGGTTACTCAGAGTAACCGACCCGGACGCTTCGGTTACGTCGCCGTAGCCGGCGGTGGCAAGGGTGATATCCTCCGCTCCGTCGATGAAGTCGTTAGACGCGTATATTTCCGTCTCGGTCAAGTCCTCTTCGCTGTGTTTAAACATTTCGCGCCCCGAGAAAAGCGTCAACGGTTGATTCGCGGTTGTCTTTTTTGTATCGCCGAGGATCGAACCGCCGAACAAACCGAATCCCGTTTCAGGGTTAACCACCGTGTTGCAAGCAGCAGCCGTGTTCGGCCCGTTGGGTGACCCTACACCTGCCGCTCTCGCCGCGAACTGCGCGGCGAGGTCCTCGAATGCGCGTTTCGCGGCGTTCGCCATCGTTTGGTCACCGGCGCCAACACCATGTCCGCCGAAGTTCCCCTCCACCAGCTTTTTTTTCAAACGGTCCAGCATGGCTAGGGCGGCGGTGGACGAGTTGGCGTTTGCGCTCGCATTTGCGGTGATTAACTCTGCTGGGGAATAGGAACAACTTGCGTAGTCGGTGGAAGGGTCAAGTACGCCTCGTTCTTTTCCAATCGCGTTTAGTAACTTTTTCGCCGCCGCGAGAATCGGGGCCCGGGACGCGGACCCGGGCAAACTTCCGTTTGGAGAAAAAGTACGGGGAAAGTTCTCGATAAGCACCGGCGGCGTGCCGTCCGCGTGGAACGGCATGCGCTGCAGCAAGTTTCGCAAGCCGATTGGCGCGGACCCGACCAAGTCTTGAGCGGCGGCGTCTAACGATTCAACCGACGGAATCTTTTTATGATCCGCCTCCGCCGCGTTCGAAACCAAGTCTCGCCAAACCTCCTCGCCTCGCGTGACCACGCAAAACGTGTGCTGCAGCGCTTTTTCGCCTATTCGCAAAAACAGCCGCTCAAGCGCGATCGCCTCTTCCTGTGTAAACCGGCTTGCCGCGGAAAGAACCAACACGAACGCGTGTACTTTGATTGGAGCACCTGCTGTTTTTTTATCGCCCGAAACAATCGTAAGCGTCTCAGAGTCGTCCCCTTCAGATTCTTCCTCATCGCGGCGGCACTCCCCTCGCAGGAACTCGCTTATGTGCACCAGGTTGTCCTCCAACAAAGTGCCGCTGTCGCACGTGCCCGGGGTGTCCACCACGGTCAGCTCGGTGTGTATGCGTATCTCGTCGAAATCGCTGTCGCTGGTACTCACCACCATGTCATTCACGTCCATCAGACACACGTGGGACGCACATCGTTCCGTCACTGATGCAAACGACCTTTTCGCCGCGAACGCGCTTCGCCCGAGCAACGAGTTCCCAGTAGCGCTCTTCCCGTTCCCGGTTTGGCCCAACAGCACGACGGCCAGGGACCGAGGTTGTGGTGGTGGCACCGACATCGCAGACTCGGGAACTCGCGTAGGACCTCCTTCCGCCGCCGAGCGAGGCGCACACTGATCGCCGCCGACACGACTTTTTGCTTGCGCCAAAAATAATCGCGCGACGAGATTCTTCCTCGCGACGAATATTTCAAGTGGCCGTGTCGAACGCATCGGCCATGGTGTGCGCACTCGTCGGCGCGCTGCACGTTTCACTTCGGCGCGCACCAGACCCGGTCGTTCGCGACGCCGCGGCCGCGCCGTTTCGAGGCGGCGGAACTGGTGGGGGACCGGGCGACCTCTCTCGTCGCTTCCGCGGCCGTCGACGCGATCGATTCCACGGAGACCCCGCGAAACGACGTTTCACGCCAAAACTTGGATTGCATCTTTCCCAGATCTCCCCTTCCATCATGACCTCGTTCCTGACCGCCTCGCTTGGCGATTTCCTGGGCGACGCGGTCGCGGCGGGTTTGGGTATCGAGCACACGGATTTCGAGTTCGAACAACGGGCGGTGAGCGTGTTTAAAGCCGCGGATACGGACAACTCGCAGACGCTCGACTTCAGTGAAACCTTGGCCGCGCTGAAGTTAGTCCCCGGGCTGAAAACGACGAGCGAAGACTCGGCGAGAAACACGTTCGCCCGGTTCGCGCTGGATGGCAACGGAACGTTAGGCAGGGACGAGTTCAAAAAGCTCTCCCTTACGTTACGCCGAACTCACCAGCTTAACCAGATGGGGGGTTTGATTTACTGCGGCGGCGTTTTGATGAACCCACTGGCGAACCCACTCGTGGCGGAACGATTACGTTTAAAACAGCTCTACTCCAAGCCGTACGCGCCGCAAAGCGCGCTGGCAAAAGCGATTGCGAAGAAAACCTATGTGGCGATAAACAGCACCGTTGCTAGCCGGGGCCGGCTAGACCAGACAGAGCTGGACCAGCTGAGTGATGACGAGGACAACGACGGCGCGGTTAACGACGGCGCGAGTTCTTTTTCGGTGTTTTCGTTGCGTAAAATTCGAAACGCGAAAACCACGGGTAACGACTATTACTCAATCGCTTCCTTGGAGTTCGTTTACTTTTTGTGTTTAGTAACCCGGTTTTGCGTTGCGATTTTCGGAACAAGCTACGTGCACCCGGACGAGTACCACCAGACCGTGGAGGTCGCGGCGAGTCGCGTTTTCGGAATAAACGGCTCGCCCCGGGTTTGGGAGTTCACCGACGCGAACCCAATCAGAAGTTTGATAAGCGTCGAGCTCGCCGCCGGGGCGTCGTACCGGATCTTTAAATTCCTGTGGAAGTTTGACCAGAGTGCGTTGTTGGTGTTCCACTCGGTGTTGCATGGGTTGGCGGCCGGGTGTGACTGTTTAGTCACCGCATCCAGATTCGCGTCGTCTGTACGGGCGCTGGCGCACTCGTTGAAAGGAAACGACGTCGCGACGACTTCCGATTTGGACGCCACTTTCCCCGCGCTGTTCCTGGCGCCGCGCGTGTTTAACTTTTTCAGGTACGGCCTTGCGCGTTTCCCAAATCCCGCCTCCCTGTTTTACCTCTAACGCTGGTGACTGTTGTCCACACAGCGCGATATACTCGTACCAGAAGGGACTACCTCTGCCCTGACTGTTTGTCCATACATCGCGATATACAAGATGTTAACCACTTTTCTTCCCCAAGCTCGCTGTTACTGGACGTCGCCGTGTCCACGACCGCGCAGGCGGCGTATTGGTCGGGTGTACCGCGGAACTGCAAAAACACGAGACTAAATGGTCACCAACGAAACACACTCGCGGGCGCGTCGCACGCCGGACTCCACGCGCGGCTGTTGCTCGCGTCGTCGTGGCCGGTGTTAGCGCTCGTCGCGAAACCGTTCACGAACTCGGTGGAGTGTGTTTTAGTCGCGGTGTTGCTGTTGGTCGTGGTCGGTGTCGGTGCTGGCGACGACGTGGATGGAGATATGGCGAACTCTTGTTTGAGTAAACAGTCACAAACCGCAGAAACAACAACAACCACCAACTCTGGCGTGACTAAACAACAGTCACCCACCGCGACCCGCAAAAGGGAAAGAAAAGCGCGCGTTCGCGACGTCGCGGCGCGCGCGTTCGTCGCGGGCGCCGTTTGCGCGATAGGCACGTGGACGCGATTCACGTTTCCGTGCTTCGCGGTTCCGTTACTGTTGGCGTTACTTACGAACGCGGGTACGTGTTGGGCCGGAGGAACCCAAATCCCGGACGATGACTGTTTTACCTCTAACGCGCCTTTGACTGTTTGGACCTTTCGCTGGTGACTGTTCCGACCGATGGCCGGTGACTGTTGTCCATACATCGTCCAATACATGTCCAATACACATACCGATTACCCTGACTGTTGTCCATACAACGTCCAGTACACACCCAATACACGCCCAACACGGGACTGACACTTTTCGTGCACAAAAACAGGCTCCGTACACGGAGGCACGCGGGTGACGAAACTGCACGGCGTTCTGGTCGCGAGCTGCGCCGCGCTTTTAGGCGGAGTCCTACTCGCGTCCGTGTTGATCGTCGCCGACACCGCGTACTTCAGGGGACCCGAAGCCGTGCGGGTCGTGTTTTTCGGAGGTACGGCCGGCCGTAGGGGCTTTCGCCAAATCCCGGCCTCCACGTTTTTGTTTTGCCGGTTGTCCGCCCGTAATTACTCACTCTCACGTGGCCCGAAACACTGACACTTTCTTTTCACAAAAAAGACCACGACGCCACTGTTCTTTTTCAATACATAGTCACCTCAACCCGGGACGTCGTTGCCACGACCGCCGAGTGGTTCAAAAACCCCTCGTTGCCGCCGCTTGACGCGTTTTCCATGGTATGGCGAGCCAGCGTGGTTTTCGTGGGAAGGTAAGTATTGCATTTCCCAAATCCCGCCGACTGGTTGACCATACAATACTGACACTTTTCTGGCAAAACGGAAAAAGCGCGCGGGTAAACGCGGAACGCGTCGTGGGACGCGCGGTTGAAACGGACTGGGTCGTAACGCCCCTCAACGCGGTTTCGTACAACTCTCGGAAACACAACCTACGGAAGCACGGCCTGCACAACAGGCTCACGCACGTTTGTGTCAACTTCCCGTTGCTGTTTGGACCGACGGTAAGTATTTCCCATTTATCACATTCCACTGACTGATTGCCCATGCGAGACTGACATTTCTTTTTTTACTATCAGGCGCTGTTTTTCTGCGGCGTCGTCGCGCGGAGCGTTTGGCGAGCGACGAAAAAAACGTTCGCGAAAAAGCAGGCACGGTCACAGAAAGCTTCTGAAAAGAAACCGTCGCGCACTCCGACCGCGGCAACTGCGCTCCACTGGGCTTTGCTTTGGGCGGTTTTGCTTCCCCTCGCGGTGCTATCCACGGCGCCGCACCAAGAGCCCAGGTACGTGTTGCGCGTTTCCCAAATCCGACGGCACCGGCCGTTTGACCATACTCGTCCTGCGAAGGGACGTCTTACCTCTGCCCTGACTGCTTGTCCATACGGCGCGATACACGCGACTGACACTTTCTTTTATTATTCGTAAGGTTCCTGCTTCCCGTCGCCGCGCCCCTGGTCTCCCTGGCCGCCGCGCACGGCGCGTCGTTCGTTGTTTCCGGAACCACCGCAGCGCTGGTTGTCCTGGGTCTCCACAACGCAATAGGCACTTACGTGTTCGGGCTGGCGCACCAATCCGGCGTGGTACCGGCGCTTCGGGCGCTTCCGGAACTGACTTCGGGCGCTTCGGCTGCGGCCTTGAGTAATGACTCAAGGAAAAGTGGTACTAAATACGAAGAAGGCGACGACGCGAGGGACGCGTCCAATAAAAAAACGGTTCTTTTCTGGCGCACCTACCCGCCGCCGTTGGCGTTGCTCGCGAATTTCGCGAAGAAACCGGAACCCCGCGAACGCGTGGGGTTCGAACCGAAGACGACCGGGTACTCCAAACCACGACGACGGCTTGACGTGTCCAGTGTCCTTGACCTGCAAGGCGCCAGTGTCCAGGCGTTACTAGAAACGGTTTCCAAAAGTGACACTGCGCGAGGGACGTTTCTCGTCGCGCCCGTCACCGCGGCGGCCGAGTTTTCGACGTTCGTTTCGGCGCGGCGCGGCGCGGGCGCCGACGGAAACGGCGACGGTGTTGTCACGTTGCGTTTAATTTGGAAAAGAGGAGGGCACTTTTCAGGGGAGGAACTTGGTGGGCTACGAGACGCGTTTGAAAAGAAAGGTGTCAACGGAATGTGGCACGCGGCGGCGCTGGGGGTGTACGTGGTGGAGAAACCGCGATGACGAGGGACTGCATGGTATTTTGTTCATTTTAGTCTGCGAGGGTGTGTAATGAAAAAGGAGAGGCATTCTTTTCGTCGTTTCCGAACGTCGTCTGCGTATCACTCGGCCTCGCGCCGCTCGCGGCATGGCCGACGCTGTGTCGTTACCCGCTGTGCCGGGTACCGAAGTCAGGGTCAAAACCGGGGGCAAGATTCGAGACTACGTGTCGTTTGTGATGCACAGACTCGAGGTGCGCCTCGTTGTGTGATCCTTGCGCGGTTCCTCGTTTGCGTCTTCCCTCGTCTCATTTGACCGAACCTTTCCCATCTCACGTCCTCGACTTAACCCGAAACCATAGCCCGATACCGCGTCCACGTCGCACCGCGGAAACGTCGTGACCCTCACCGCGTTGGGCAGGGCGGTCCCCAAAGCCGTGGCGGTTGCGGAGATCGTGAAGCGAACAATAGGGGGTTTGCACCAAAACACCACGATTGATTCGATGACGACGACGAAAGAGAATGAAACACCAGACGCGATGCAAGAAGCCACACCAGACACAGAGGAAGAAACCAAGACGCAACCGCGACGGATAACCGTGATTTCCATTTCGCTTTCCAAGGAGCTTGGGAGCATGAACGCACGCGACGCCGGGTACCAGCCGCCGGATGCGAATGGAATTGAAAATGAAAATGCGATTGAAACCGAAAAAAGTCGAGACGACGCCGTTACTCGCCCGCCGCCGAGCGCGCACGCACAACGGAAACAAACCAGAAAGGAGGAGGTAAAGTCTGTAGGTTTATTAACGAAGGAAGAAAGCACAGAGGTACCAAAAGCACGACGAAAGACGCGTCGAGGAAAAGGAGGCAAGGGCAAGGGTGACGCGATGGACATAGCGGAATAGCGGGTCTGGGTCTAGCTAGGTACTCAGTGTGAGGATTGATGGCGAAGAGAAAAGAAGGAACAGAAAAGAGTCTGTTTCAGCACGGAAAAGAAAACAGTCTGTTTTTATAATACATGGTACTAACTAGTTTGCCTGGCACCCTAACACGTTTAGATACGGGACTGGAACCAACGCATCGACGTGTTTTACTTCCGGAAAAAACCCAACACCACCGTGGGTCTTAGTGTTGGCTCCACGAAATGCTCTTCAGGTCGATCCCTTCCTGAACCATCTCCCAAAGCGGCGACATCTCGCGCAGTTTCGCGACGTGCTCCACGGTCAATTCAACCGCGCGGTCGATCTCCGCCTCCGTGCTGAACCGCCCGACGCCGTACCGAATGGAGGTGTGCGCCATCTCCTCATCAACGCCTAGCGCTCTTAACACGTACGAGGGCTCTAAGGACGCGGAAGTACAAGCGGACCCGCTACTCACCGCGATTTCTTTCAAGCCCATTAAAAGCGATTCGCCCTCCACGTACGCGAAGGACATGTTGACGTTGCCCGGGTACCGCGCCTCCTCGTCGCCGTTGAGCTGCGTGTTCGCGCATTGCGCCCTGATGCCGTCGATGAGTCTTCGGCCTAACTTACGCGCGTGCTCCTCGTCGGACTTCATTTCCTGCTTCGCGATTCGCGCGGCGGCGCCTAAACCGACTACTAACGGTGTGGGCAACGTTCCGCTTCGCAATCCGCGTTCCTGCCCCCCCCCCGAAATAAGCGCCTCCATCCGCAGCCGAGGCCGCCTTCGCACGTAAATCGCCCCGATGCCCTTCGGGCCGTACATCTTGTGCCCCGAAATGCTCAAGCAGTCGATGTTCATGGCGTCGACGTCGATTTCTATTTTCCCCACGGCTTGCGCCGCGTCCGTGTGGAAGAAGATTTTCTTGGACCGGCACAGGGCGCCTATTTCGGTGAGGGGCTGGACGACGCCGATTTCGTTGTTCACGGCCATGACGGACACGATGGCGGTGTCCTCCCTCATCGCGTCTTCCAGCTGCTTCAAGCAAATCAGCCCGTTGCTTCCCACGGGCAGGTACGTCACGTCCCAGCCGTGCTGCTCCAGGTACCGACAGCTGTCCAACACGCACTTGTGATCCGTCTGCGTGGTTATCACGTGCTTCTTCCTGCCTTTGTAGAAATTAGCGACGCCTTTTATCGCCATGTTGTTCGATTCGGTGGCGCCGCTGGTGAAGATGATTTCCTTCGGGTTCGCTTTGATTAAATCCGCAAGCTCACCGCGCGCCGTCTCAATCGCCGCCTCCGCTTCCCACCCGAACATGTGCGTCCGCGAGTGCGGGTTGCCGTAGTGGTCCACAAAGAACGGCAGCATGGCGTCCAGGACCCGCGGATCCACGGGGGTGGTGCTCTGCATGTCGAGGTAAAGAGGCCGGCCTTGCAGGGAAACGCCTTTCATCTCGATGTCCTTTTTTTCGACTTCTTCTGTTGTGGAGGTGTGTGCTGCAGCCGCGAAACCTCGCGTCAGGTGCAGTGACTGAGTGGTGGTGCGCACTGCGTCGTGTGATGTTGTCTGGGAACCTCCGTTTCGCGAAAAGATGGGCGCCCCACCGAGGGCGCTCAAATTGTTGGAAAGACTTTGGCACGTCGCGCGCGACGCGACCGGGCGCGCCCACGTTGCCGCGCCCGTGAACGCGCGCGCGGCACGCGAGGAACGGGCGAGAGGCATCATTCTGTTGAACAAAATAACACGAAACCGGACGTGGGCCGGGTGCGGGGTGCCTCGCGATCTGACGACGCGCAACTAGGGTTGGGCGGTGACGTCGATAAACTCGGTTTCTATTTCCGAGCGCTCGATGCGTTGGAGCGTTTTTCTCGTTGTTTCCGAAAGCTCGCGGCCTCGCATCAAGACCGCGCGCACCCGGCGCGCTGCTCGCCAGCCCGGCATATTCGATGTGTCCGCCTGACCTTCGTGTGTGCGAGGATGTGGATGACACGCGGGGGCGACGCGGACACACACCCACACGCACAACGCAAGACTCGGTTTGTGATGACGAGGGAGACAACGAGGTGCCTTTGCCTAGGAAAGAACGCCGAGAGGGAACAACGCCAGGAGATTTGCGGACCGACGAGCTTTCGGAGGATGACGACGACGACCCCCCGGGGGTGTGTACTTCGCAAAGCTCCGAAACCGAGGTGGTTCCCCCCTCGAACGTCCCAATCGAACTTACCCGGGTAACGGGCGAGTGCGGGGTTGCTCAACTCGTGGCGAGGGACTTGATGACCCATTTTACCTCGGGTGAAATTTTGGAACGACTCGAGGCTGCGAACAGGGAAAGCACGACCGTCGCGGTGGAGGTTTGTCGTGTCGTCCAGGACGTTGTGGAAATTTCGGAAAACAACGAAGGAACAGGAGTGGTGAGGCACGTAAAAATAGCACGTTCCACGGTGCGTTTCGACACGGCACACATTCCAGCTGTGGTCGCCGCGCTGACCACACCGTTGGCGTCGGTGAAAGCCGAACGCCTTTTAGAGTCGGTCGGTGGCGTCGGGAAGGTCCGGCTGATTCCGGAGAAAAGTAAATCGCGCGCTTTCGCAAATTTAAACCGTGACGACCGCCTCGAGCTGTGGCTTAAAGTCGACGGCAGCGTCGCGGTGACGCACGTGCGGGGTTGCACCGTGGAAACCCTGGGCAGAGTCGGCGCCGCGCGAGCGCAGGTGTTTCGGCAACTAGCGGCGGCGGAGACGGAACTCGGAAGTCGCAAAGGGGCGAAAAAACCAGAAACCGTCGAGCGCGCCGACGGTCGGCCTTGCATAAAAAACCCGCTTCCAAACGACCGAAGCGGGCGTTCCTTTCGTTTTGTGCTCGGTTCGGGCGCCGGGGCGCGGGCGCACTACTTCTGGCTTCGAGATGTTGACTTAGTAATTGGTCAGAAGAATCTGAATGCGTTCGCGGCGGCGATGCGCAACCCGCCGACTTTGGAAACGGCGACGAAACTCACGGCAAACGAATTGGCCGCGTTAGCAATGGCCGCGCCCGCGCTCGCCGAAATCGCACTCGCCGCGTGCGCGCACGCCACCGGGGTTTTTCCGGACCCGAAAACGCTGGTGACGAGCATAGCGGGGCTGGTACGGGACGTGTCCGTTTTTGCGCGAGCGAAAGGAAAGAGGGAAATACGACCCGCGAAGACGGAGCGCGAAAAAACAGTCACGGTCGAGAGCGTCAAAAAGAAAAGCGAGCCTGTCGAAAAAAAGGTTTTACGCATCCAACCGAAACCCGATGACCCGACGCCGAAACGACCGGTCGCGAAACCTCCGGTTCTGGTTTGTTTACACCCCCCCTCGGGGACGCGAGTCACCACGAAGAACATCGGATTGTTGTTCGGGTGGACGCACAGCACTGACGCCGATGATGAGGGGGAGACGAAGAAGTAGTCCGGTCCGAGTTACATTCCATTCATTACACCATTCAATGTTCGCCGTAAAACCGAAGCCCACAGTACTTGCACTTCACCGGGTTTTCCGGTGTGGTGCTGTTCAGCTGGTAGTACGTGTTCGGCGCCCCCAGCCCCGCTTGTTCGCCGTATTTGTCCATGCACGCCCCTTTGCTTTTGCAGGAAACGCGATCGGCGTGGATGCCTATCGGGGGAATCCGAGCCACGAGCTCGATCGGGGGCGGCACCCCATCGGCTTCCAACCATTTTTCCGTGTGCGGCGTGTCCCGGTCGTCGTACGCGGGGCGCTTGGTTTGGATGGGTTGCCCGCCCGTGAACTTCTCCACCGAGCCGTTGGCGAAACCGCGCACGAAAATTGACGAAGCGGTTCGGGACGGGAAACCGGACCGCGACAAGGCGGTGAACGCGGCACGAAGCGCCATGGTGCTTCGTGGAGTGATGACCAAATGGCTCATCCGCGCAACGGGTCATCATGCGCGCTTGGATTTTGGTTTGGCGTTCTTGGCGCGTCGCAGTTCCGGACTTCACGAGGCTTTCCGAACTTTTCTCTTGTCAATGTTGTCAATGCATCGCCAGTCTCCCATGCTCGCGGCGGTCGCGCGCCACGTCTCCGCACCGCGTGTTTTGTGGCGACGAGCAGCCAACCGTGTTTGGTGCCCGGGAAGAGTTACAAGTACAACTCGTTCCACCTCGAGTCACGCGTTTAAGAACAAGCAACCTTCGTCAACGGAACCTTCATCTGATACGGACCCTTTACCAAGCCCATCAATCTCCGAACGCCCCGGCGGCCAAATGGGCACCGTGATCTCGGAAACCGTGGCGTACGACCGGTACCTCACCGTGTTCGACCGGACGGTGAGTTTCAAAGGCGGCACGCACGGGGTTCCGGTGAGTGACACTGCACTCACGGTGAAGTACGACGTGGTGGGCCACCCGAGGGCGAACTTCAGGTTCGCGGTGATATTTCCCTTCCATCCTGCGGATGAGAAAACCAACAAACAAGCGCAGGTCACCGTGATCCGGGAGTACTGCCAAGCAAGTAATGAGATGGGGTACTCCCTGCCAACAGGAGGTTTTAATCCGAAGAAACACAAAAGCTTAGCAGACAGCGCGATTGCAGAGCTGGCAGAGGAAGCAATGCTTGAGGGGAATGTTATTGACATGCTCGACGCGATAGACGAAAACCACCCCGGGTTCGTGGAAGGCAAGTGGTGCAGCAACCGGTTCCGGCCGTACCTAGCGACGGGGTTGAGGTCCATAAAAAACCCACCCGCGCGGGACGCGGAGGAATTTTCAATAGAAATCAGCAGGGTCACGATTCCCGAGTTCAAAAAAATCATGTACTCGGGGCAGATGATGGTGCCGTCCATGGTCACCGCGAACATGGCCCTGGAGCGGTTACGACGGGACGGGTACGTCCTGGACTGAGTGACGACGCGACGCGGTCGTGATTGTGAAGAAACTAGTCTCGTATTTACATCGTATCAATTAACAACCCTGAATCATCGCGACGACAACTCTTCATCTTTCTTTTGTGCGTCCCGGTGTCGTGTCGTTTCAACGCGGACGCCACTTTGAACTCGCGGCCGCAGTCGGGCACCAGGCAGGGAAATGACGCGCTGTGAGGCATGACGGGCACGGCGGTGGGGTTGCTGGAACGAAAAACTCGCAGAGGCGCGGGGTTGGCGCGACCCGTTGTGGGATCTGGTTTCGGGGAATATCGGAAACGACGATTCGTTGCCTTCGCGGGGATGTCGGACATTTTACGAGTCTGCCAAGCGTTTGCGCCAGGCACGCGCTGCGCGTCGCGCTTCGACGAAACCACCGAATCTCCTCATATGGACGCGAACAACAAGGAAAAGGAACACTCCCGAAGCGTGCATCCACGAACGATGTCGTGATGTGTCCGGTGGCGCTGTGACTTACGTCATATGCATCTCATTGAACAAGAGTAACCCTCTCCGCACGTCTAACACCCGAAGATGAACTCGGTAACCTTTTCCCAAAACGCCCGGCGAGGTTGCGTTTTCACCTGGGTATTGGAATCTGGCCGCCAGGCGTGCGCCCGGGATTGGGGGTTGACCCCCCCCGCGCTCGGCCGGTGAACGCGCGTGGCCGGATTCCGGGAGGGAGTCAACGTGTCATGTTCGTCTCTACTACCTCCAGTCAGGACATCTTTCCGAAATTTCGCATCAAGAGTTTTAACGCCGACCATCATGCCGCCCACTTGTCGCCCGTTCAGGCGCAACGCCCGTTTCGCCGCTTGCGCAGTGGCGAACCTCACGTGCACGTAATTCGCCATTCCCGAGTTATTGGAAGAGTCGGGTTCGTCACGTCGCGGCGGCAGCACGTGCTTTTCAATATCCCCGTCCTTCTGGAACTCCAACAACACGGAGTTGAACGTGCGGTGTGAGTCGAAGCCGTACACGGTGACCCACCTTCCGTAGTCGTCTTTTTTTCCACCTTCGTTTTCGTCTCCGTTTAACTCGTCGTCATTCAACCCATCGTCGTCTCCGCCGGCGCCGCTTCGGTTCGTTCCCCACGGCGTCCCGAGATGCCCCCCCCCGGGAGATAATAACTCGTTGATTCGTTCATTGGGGCGGCTGCCACTTAGCCGCGGTGACCGGTCGCCTCGTAGGGAGTCCGAACGGTTCAAATCATTTGGGGTCCTTTGAACGCCGCCGCCGAAGATCCGCTTGCCCCCCCCCGTGTTTGGCGCGGTGTTCTCGTTGTTCCCATTGGCGCCGAAAAAACCTCGTCCCCGCGACCCCCCCGGGGTTTGAACCGACGATGCGCGCGCGTGTCTATCGTAAGACATACCACCACCCGTGTTGTACCGTGTGTCAGTCTCACCGCCGTACTCGCGTGCTTGGTAAGGCGCGACTCGCGGCGACGCGCCGAACAACAGGGGCGCGAAGTCGGGCGCGGGCGCGGTTTGTCGTTGTCGTACGTCTCGGTTTTGAGGATCGTACCCGTTGTTGTGTTCGTGGCGATCGCGGCCGTAACCGCCAGCACTAGCCCCCTGTGAGGCGTGCTCGTCCCGGAACTCGCGTCCTTGGAAGTCATCGAAGGACCGCCCGGGCCCAGTTACCGGCGTGCCGTGCGATGCGGAGGCGAACCCGGGGGTGCCGAACGGGGGGCCGTACGGAGACGCCATCAAGAGTTTAAAGTTTTGTTTTTACCACCGACGCCGCCGCGTACGCCACACGCCCGAGGTCACAACCGCGGTGTCCTCGCGCGCGGGGTCTGCTGCACGACCGCAGGGTTCGCTACGCAACTAGCGGGACTACCTCGTAGCGCGCGCGACCCGTTTCGGCAAGCACGGGCGGACCGCGCGAGTCGTTGTGGTTGTGGAGACGAGGAACAAGTGGGCGATTTCATCAACGACTGCAAAACTCCGCCGACTACTTTCGAGAGTTGATGATGATGCTGCCGTGGAAACCTGCTCCTGGCTGCCTGGCCTCTGCGACGTCGGGGTTTCGGTTCGTTTTCGGGGTTTCGGTTCGGTCTCTTACCACGCGCGGTTTCCTCGGACTGATTGCACAGTCCACACGCGCGGCGCCCGCGTGGTCCGGTCGGGAAGGAACTGAAGCAACGCAGGTGGAGTGGACGGGTCTCCGCGTTGGCGTGTGGGTGTCGGTATCTCTCTCGGGCGGGAACTAGGGGGGGTACATTTATTCTTTCTTTCCCCGAGGGCAAACAGCGGCGGAGGAAATAACCGGACGAAATGCCCACCGACGTGTCCGTCGCGTTTACCCTCGCGTCTTCTCGCGATGGTTCCGATACGAAACCCAGACACGCCACCGCTGAAGGGGGGAAGCCGCCTGCGAAAGGAAAGGAACGGAAAGGCCCCGCCCCGAGGTACGTTCGTCACTCGTGTTCGACGGTGCCGTCTGTCCCTACCGCAAACGGCGCGGTTGCGTGTTCGCCAAAAAGTCGTGTTCCCAACTAACCGGAGCCCTCCGTCTCATCCGACCTTCCAGCGGGACCTTCCAAGGCCACACCATGAAAATCGAGATCCCGAAGTGGTTTAGCATTCCAAGTAAGTACGACGGACACGCTTTCCTGGCCGGTTTCTTCAGAAAGCACCGCGCTCGATCGTCGGGCGGCTCGGCGTGGCGCGTTTAGAGCGGGTCCCCAAGCCACCGTTCATTCAACAATCCGCCGTACCTGACCCCGTTTCGTTTCCTTTCTTTCATTTCCATCGAAACAGACGCCGGGCTCGCGTCGTGCCTAGCCGTCTGCGGCACCAACCCCATGGACCGCGCGAAGACTTTGACTCAGCTACCGGACGGCGGGTACGGTAAGAACATAGCCGAGGCGTTACGGAAAGTGTGTAAAGAGGAAGGGGTGATGCCGGGGCTGTACCGCGGGTTACCCGTGGCGATGGTAAGAGAGGCTTCCAAAAACATGTTCCGAATCGGTACGTATTGTATGTATTTCCCAAATCCCTCCGACTGTTTGCCCATACACGACTGACACTTGTGTTTACAATCACAGGGTTGTTCGGCCCAATTCTGCACGCCATGCACGACGAAAACGAAGGCCCGGCCCCGGCGTGGAAGCGTTTCCTGGCCGGTACGTGTACCGGCGCGCTAGGCGCGGTGGCTTCTAATCCGTTCGATTTAGTGAAAACGCGGCTACAGGTACCCGCCGCGATTAGCGAGTACAACGGCATGAAGCAGTGCATGCGCAGAATATACAAAACCGAGGGTTTTGGGACGTTCTACCGCGGCGTCGGCGCGAGTGTCACGCGGGATATGTTGGGCTCGTCAGTCAACCTTACCGTGCAGAGTCTGGTAAGCGAGTGGTTCGTCACGAACCACTGGCTCACCCCGGGGTCGCCGGTTTTGGGCGCGATTTCGGGGGTGTGCAGGTGCGGGGCTTTCCCAATCACCGCGTTCCGCCGTCCACGATTGCCCATACATTCCGACTGACACTTTCTTGTTAATCGTATCAGCGCCGCCGCCGCCGTGGCGGTGATGCAACCCATAGACACCGCGCGCGCGTACGTGTACTTGAAACCTTTGGTGCACAAGGACGTGATACAGGTACGGCCTCCTGGGCTTTCCCAAATCCTGACACACGGTTCACGGACCCTCTTTGAGTGCACTACTAGTAACACTACTAGTAACCCTACTAGTTACATTTACCAGAACTGGTAACTGTTACGAACCCGTACTCGAGTCTCGCGACTGACCTTTTTCTTGTACAACAACAGGCGGCGAAGTTCATCGTGGCCAACGAGGGGGCTTGGAAGCTGTACAAAGGAAGCAAGGCGCACTTCTTCAGGACCGCACCGCACTACGCCGCGATGTTCGCTATTTTGGAAGGTACGTGTTGCGTTTCCCAAATCCCGGCCTTCCTGTTTTGACGATTGTCCAGAGTAATTACGTAATACACGTTACGAAATACTGACACCTTTCTTTTCCGAAAAAAGCCATCACGGGCGCCGAGCGAAACGCGCTGCACAAAAGGAACGTGGATATTTTGAAAAAAGTGCCAATCTTCGACACGCTTTCGGCGGCGCAGAGGGACGCGCTGGCGACGGGCGTGAGGTTCGTGAATACTTTCCCAAATACCAAATACCAAGACTGTGTTCCCACACCCCCGACTGACATTTTGTTTTACCTATCATTGCCAGGGTGAAAGTGTTCAGAAGACACGAAATCATCGTCAAGGAGGGCGAGAACAGCGGCGAGGACCGGGAGATGTTCTTCGTGTTACGGGGCAACGCGACTTCGTTCGTGGGTAAGGACAGGGCGGGTGATTCTGAAAAACCTTCTGAAAACGTCGCGTCGCGGTTTTTCCAAAAGAAAAAAAATCGACCGGGCGCGCGCGCGCTTCTTGACGAAGACGCGCCGTGCGCCAGCGGCACGGTATGCGCGGCTGCGGAGGGTGACGTGTGGACCAGCCGAGGGAGTTTAGGCGCGCACTTCGTGCAAGGGGACTATTTCGGAGAGCAAGCTTTGTTAGTGGACGAACCGCGAGCCGCGAGCGTCCAGGCGACGTCGCAGAAAGTGGAGTGCTTAGTGGTGGACCGTCGCGCGTACGAACAAGCCACGAAATCGTCCTCCGGTTTACTTACCGACGACAACCCTAACGCATCATCAAAAAAAGACGTGTACTACCAAAGAACCAGCGCCACGAAAGACGTGGAGATGATGTGGCGGCGGTTGCGGTTTCAGAAGGAACTGGAAACCGTGCCTTTGTTAGCCACGCTGTCGCTGTACGAACGCAGTTTGCTGGCGAAACAGTACGTGTCGGGGGTTTCTTTTTTTAGTGAAATCCCTTTTGGGATCAAAACACTACTCTTTAAAGAACAATCCCGGCGGATTCAAAACCTTTGTGTTTCCCAAATCCGCCACATACCGTGGAGGCCCGATTACGGGTGACTGTTTACGTAAGGCCACATTACGAAGTACACCGGTACTCAAGACTCAAGACGTTGACCACTTTTCGTTACCCAAAGCAGATGCGTGCGCGTTACGTTCGCGCCCGGCGCGAAAATCACGGCGCAGGGCGACAAGGCGGATAAGTTTTATATCTTGGTAAGAGGGAGCGCGGTGGCGATTAAACGAGAACAGGACGTGGGGGGGGTTTCGCTGGAGCTTATTCAGAGTAACAAGCGTCCGGGGTCGAAGGGGAGGAAAAAAAGAAAGGGGGACAAAACAACACAAGAAACCGAAGAGGAGACCACCGCCAAAAGAACCTTGCAGCACCGCGTGTTGCGTTCGTACGGCCCCGGGTCGCACTTCGGTGAGCTCGCGTTGTTAACGAACCGCCCGAGGGGCGCCACTGTTGTGGCGCAGGAGCGGTGCACCGCGCTCGTGATGGACAAAGACGCGCTTCTCGCGCTGCGCGTCGCCGTGCCTACCCTGGAAGACCACATCCTGCGCGGCATGCGGCACTACGACCACATCGAGCAGTTCACGTCCATGGCGATGGCGTGATTGCATTGGTAGTTGGTTTTTTTAAGTCACTCCTGATTTGCTAGTACAAGTCACTTTAGTTGTTTGCTCGTACGGCTGTATTACTCATCACTACACCTATTACTCCAGCAACCCTCGGTACCACACGCGACACCACTTCGGGATTTTTGTAGTCATCATAGTAACGCCTTTCGTAGTCATCGTCACGACGCGACACTTTCCTTTTTCAAGCCTGCGGCTGTTTTCTTCATCAGAAAATTTGTGCAACGGTTTTAAAAAATAGAAATGGATCTCATCACCCCAGTGTCTTCGTCGCGGCGCTGTGTGTGGCACCGGCGCGACGCCACGCGTTGCAGTCACGATGGATCACGCGTGGTACACCCGGGACATTTCCGAGATGCGGGTTTGGCGACGCGCTGGGGCGGTGGTGTGGTCGTTCGCGCTTTTCGTGTTGTTCGGGCTTTCCTACCTCACCTTGACGAACGTGACGAACATCGGCGCGTTGTTCAGCACGCGCGAGTGGGCCACGCGGTTCGGCCTGGCGATCGCGTTCGCCCTGACGCAGCTGCCGCCCGCGGTGCTCGCGACGGTGCTGCTCCGGCCAGCGGTGGCGCCGTTGCGAATCGCGGGAGGGCCAGTCGGCGGTGGCGTCGATCCGTTTGGCGTCTTCGCGCCGCCCGGCTCCGAGGCGCGGTGGTCTGGCGCAAGGGCCCCGCCGCACCTGTTCCCGACCGGGTTCCAACAAAGCAGGTGGGTACAACACATACCCCCCAACGTGTCTCCCGAGGAAATCGCCAAAGACACTTTGGGAAGCGTGGCCCTGGTTTTGGCGCATCTCGTGTCAGGCGCGGCGGGGTGCGCGCTTTTCGCGGACGCGGCGCACGACAGGTGTTGCGATCATCGCGGAGATGAGTCTGGGGGCGGTCACGGCGGTCACGGCCACGAGCATCACGACCACAGCGGTCACATGCACGAAGGACATCACCACAGCCCCCACGACGACGACCGGATTTCCGTATGGGGCCTAGTCTCCATGTCCCCGTGCGTCGCGCAAGCCGCGCGGTACGGCGCGGCACTCGGCGCCGCGGCGGTCGTTGAGTATTTTTTTAGCGGCGCGAGGCAAGCGTCCTTCGCGCACGCCCCCCGGCCCAGAGTGTACCGAGTCAAAGCGTGTGTGCCGCACTGTGCGTACTCAGGGGCGGTGTTGGCGTGCTACGCGGTTTTGCTCGCCACGGCGGTTGCGGCGCTGTTCCCGCTGGAGGGAGTTGTGGAAGGTACCCTACGCGATGATGGGTTGACGGGCGAAAACGTTGAACACGTTGCGGAGGTTTTTTCACTGAAACGGTTCGCGCTTGTGCCGTTCCACGTGTTGAAAGCCACAGTTACCTTTGCCTACCTACTATTGGTGTCTTTCCTTGGTAACCTCGGGTACGCCCCGTTGGGCGCGGTGGTGTGCGGGTGTTGGTTCGTTTCACGAGCCGCCGCCGAAATCGTCCAAACCGAAAGGTACAGGTTTCTTCCGCAGAGTGTAAGGTTTGGCAAAACAATCGGTAAGTATTTCTCATTCACCACATTCCACCTCCCTGATTGCCTATACGAGACTGACACTTTCTTTTTTATCGTATCAGCCAGCGCGCCGTTGCTCGCGAGCTTGGTCGGGGACGACGACGCGTGGACCCAGCACCTGGCGTTCATGGACCTGTGTTTTGTTTGCGAGCTCGGCGGCGACGGACGACGGGAGCTGTTACTTCGCGACCCGCTTTCGACAACCAGTGACGTCAATGAATCCGCCTTCACGCCGACGCTCGCCGCCGCGCTGGCACCCGTTTTAGCGGTCACGTCGGCGATGCGCGCCGTTCTGGCGGCCGCGGAAACGATGGAGCGATTGAACGTTGGCGGCGGGGTTAACTTTCTGACAGGCAAGGGGAACGTCGGTGCGGCTGGCGGCGGGGTGGGGGGTGTGCGGCTGAGGGCGGCGGCGGCCGGTGGTACGTTCGGAGGATCGGTCGCGAGTACGGTGGGAGGGCACGGACAGAACGGGGTGTTTGAGAAATCGGTGGGCGGTTTCGGAGGTAACGATTTCGTCGACCGGAGGCGGACGCACCAAAGCGCGTCTGACCCTGGGTCGGTTCGCGAAACAACCGCTATGAACTCAACGGTCGGACGCGTGACCACCACCGCCGGACGCCGGGTAAACGACGCGGCGTGGGCGGCGACCGCGGATGAGTGGGGAATGCCCGCGTCCGTGGTTGACGGACGTGAAAACACTGACAATGGTGTTTCACACTCGGAGCACGACAGTCAAGGGTATGTTTCGGGTAAACTCAGCGGTGACCAACACGAGTCTGGTAAGGCCAACAGTACCCAAGCCACGCGCGCCGCGTCTCAAGTCACCAGCGGGTTCGTGGAGGACGCGATCGTGGGACATACGATGTCGAGCCGGCGACACGCAGAGCACGCCGAGAGTTTGAACAAGCTACGCGCGCAGATGGAAACCCCGACGCAGGCGGCGAGCCGTGAGGCGCTGGCGGTGCTCGCGGCGCACGGCCAACTCGCGGTGTGGGGCTGCCGGGCGGCAACCGCGCTGTGCTTGGCGGATTTGCGCACGGGCGGCGGTGCGGGTTTTGACGTTGGTGTCGACGGTGATTCTAATTCAAAAGCATCACTTATCGCCGCCCCCCAGGTTCTCCGGGTGTTACTCGCGGCGTTGAAAACGGCTGAGTCGTGCGCCGCGGCGGGCGTGGGCGGCGGTTCGAATCCCGCCGGGTACCTTCCGGGACTCAGAATGCGCGTCTCGATTAACCCCCGGGTTCCCGAGTTGAAAGACGCGAGGCCGGCGGCGGCGACGCTTGCGAGCGCGTTTCGCTCAGCGACGCGCGCGTTTTGCGAGGCGGTCGGGGCGGCGGAGGCGCGGCGGATGATGGGAGGGACGGAAAGGAAGGGACAGGGCGCCGGTTCGATTCCGGGCGGTGGGGACGACACTACCGGGTCCCAGGTTGCGGAAGACACAACGCCAAAGGAACTCACCGACTTGTTGGAGAGTGTGCTTCGATGGGAGTGATGAGCGGTGGTGTCCATGGTATCGACTTTTCAGTCGACTTCGGTATTCCAAAAAAGCTGATTGTTTCCGCGTCCGTCGTACGCCTCAATGTGTCAAACGCGAAAGATGGTTTCGGTTTCGTGGCGCGGGTGTCGCGCGATGTCGCGTTTCGCGCGCGCGGTGTCGTTTCCCACTGCCGCAAATACCGCCCAAAAGCCCAAAGTGTCGTCGTGTGTTCCGCGTGTCGTTTGTGCTTCGTTTGGTTCGAGTTCCGATGGGTTCGGGTCGTCATCTCGAATTATTTCGCCCCGAAACGACCATCGATCGTGCCATCGTTCGTTCGTCTCGTCCGCCTCCGTGGCAAACAGTGTTGGCACTTCTTCAAAACCACCTCACGCCCGCCTTCACGGCTTCGACAAAGCCAGGCAAGGTTTAAGCGACCTCTGCGATGTGTTCCACCCCGAGCCGGTGGATGACAGTACGACTGGCAACCGACAAATGCAGTTCGTTGAGCCAGGGTACCTTCGCGATTTCGGGGGGGTGAAAAGGTTTAGCGGCCCGGCGGTCACGATAAGGTGTTTCGAAAACAACCCGTTGGTCCGGGAAGCCTTGAACGAACCTGGAACGGGCAGAGTTTTGGTGATAGACGGAGGAGGCTCGCGACGGTGTGCGTTGCTTGGGGATAACTTAGCGGCGATGGCGATGACGAACGGGTGGGCCGGGGTGGTGGTAAACGGGTGCATTCGCGACGCGCAAGACATCGCGAAACTAAAAATAGGCGTAAAAGCGATTTCGACGCATCCGCTGAAATCGTCGAAAAGAGATGCTGGGCAACGAAACGTCCCAGTACAATTCGCGGGGGTCACAATAACTCCAGGGGACTGGGTCTACGCGGACATGGACGGCGTCGTGGTGGGCGGACGGACTAAGTTTGAGTTGTGATGTTTATCAAAAGCTATTTTTGGCTACTTTTTGGCTATTTTGGCTATTTCTGATACTCTCGTTAGGTACCGGTAGGACATTGCTCCCTCACAGTGCACTACCCATACCACCAGGAATCTCCACCACATCCTCACCCAACGCCTGCGCTTTCATGTTAGGCACACCAAGGGTCAATCCCCAGAACCGCATCAGGTGTTCCGTGGCTTCCGGCGAAGTTATCATCGCGTGACTTTTTCGTCGCTCGTCCACGAAAACGTCCGCCACGCACCCTGGGTTTACGTGAAGTAAAAGTTTTTGGGTTTCCAAGACGAGTTGCATAGGTACGACGCTGTCGTGCTTGCCACACACCATGGTAACCGGAGTCGGCGCGCCGCAGTTTGGTTGGAACTGTGTTTCGTTTACACCTGACTCTTTACTCGTACGGTTTTTCGTAAGCGTCTCGCGTAACAACCCGGCCGCGACGACGGCGACGCCGCCCAGGCGTTGTTTTCCGAATCGTCGCAGCGCCACCGCCAGCGCGACCGTGCCTCCGTCGGAAAACCCGAAGACGTGAATTCGCGATTTCGGGACCGCGGTGTATGGGCAGTGGGTGTTGACACGGTTAGTCGTAGTGCTGTCACCACTCAAAGCATCGATCAAAGCCAACACGTCGTCGACTGTTTTTCGCAACGAATCGACCCGCCTGCAATCGTTTTCGTCAACTGGAAGTTCATCGCCCGTGGTCACATCGAAGTTTTCGAACCACTCCCTACCCTGCAACCCGAACGGAAGAGCACAACACCCGAGCAACGAAACGCACGTGGTGTTCGGCAGGTCGATCGCGGTTGCGAACGTCGCGAACGCCTTCGGGGAGACCTCGCCTCGGCCACACAGTAACAGAAGCAGGTTGTGCGACACGTTCTCGTCGTCGGTGGTGGAGTTCGTGGGGAACACGATTTCGTGGCCGTGCCTCCATTGCGACGAACACGCTTTGTCGATAAACGCGCGCGTCGTCGCTTCAGGTGTCCTTTTTTTAACGTCGGAATCGGGCACAGGCAACACCTCGGGTTTCGCCTCGACACTCGGCGGCCTCGGCGTTGGCCGCCGAGGCGCGTCCAGGAAACCAGCGCGCATCACGTGTATGACGAGGGTGCCTAATAGTAAAACTCGTTTTGGTATCGAAAAGCAGTTTCGAGGTCGAAACAAGGTTTTCTCGTCGTGTCTGTTCTCTCACCTCCCGATCACTCCGCGCCGCGCGTCAGTCCCCCCGAAGACCGCCGGGTTGCCCGGGAGCTTCGGAACAGTGTGTGGTGATGCACGCGCAGGTTCACGCGCGCGCGGCGACCTTACGGGTGTCAACCTCCCGGTTCTTCGTTGGGTCCGTGAGCGGAAGATTGTGGAGCTCCGCCGCCGCCGGCAACCCTAATCGTACGTTCTTCGCCCCGACCCGGTCGAAACGACCGAGCGGCCACGGCCGGACAGGCTGGCAATGGCAACTCACGCGCGCCAGGCTGGACGTCGCCGTGCGCCCTGAGACTTACCGCGAGGAGCTCGATTTGAAGATCGATTTGGCGCGCGCGCACTTCGCGGGAGGGTCGGTCTGTTCTTCCGAAAAAAACCCTGGTGAAAAACACAAAACCGAAATCGAGTTACCGCGCACGGAGGTTTTCGAATCCCTCAGGTCGCACTTCCGAATGCGCGCGGAGTTCCGGGTGTGGCACGAGGGGGACGATTCTTTTCTGGCGATGTTCGACAGCGACGACCCGCGAATTCCGGTGCAGGTTGAGACGTTTCCCATGGGCAGCGAAAAGATCAACGAGCTGATGAAAAAAGTAGTAACAGAAATCCGACAAAGCGAAACCCTGCGCAAGAAACTGTTCCAAGTCAACTTCCTCACGACCACCACGGGCGAGGCCATGGTCAGCATGCTGTACCACCGGCGCCTTAGTGAGCAGTGGGAAACTGAAGCGAACGCAATGCGGGACCGGCTGGGGGTTTCCGTAGTGGGACGAAGCAAAAAACAAAAGGTGCGAGGGGTGGTGGTTTTTTCTTTCTTGGCTTTTTCTTTCGGGATCGGATGCGTTCATTTTGGATGCATACAATGAGTGTACAATTCATGTGAATGCATGCAACTCCCGAGCCCCCACGACTCTTTTACAACTCTTCGCGATTCCAGTGACGATAAAACATGAAACACACCATAGAATACTTACCCGAGGCTGTTAGCCCTTCTCTATGAAGACCACATCATGCACCACCCACCGAGGAATCGCGATTTTTTGGGTTTTGGCTTTTCTTTTTTTGGCGCGACCCTACAATAAACTCCAAGAAAGCACTACTTGTACTCATCCTTTTCAAACCCGTCTGACCCCGTTTTCCTGTCCACTAACCACGCAACACAGGTTGTTCTTGGCGACGACTTCGTTTACGAAACGCTAACCGTGGACGGTTTGAAGCTCAAGTACAAACAACTGGAAGGCGGGTTCACGCAGCCGAACGCGTTTATTTCGGGCAAGATGTTGGAATGGGCGAAAAGCGCGTGTTTGTTTGACGACGCCGCTTCCGGGGATCGAACCGGGGCCGGTGTTGATCCTGGATCGGTCGTTGCGTTACCACGACCTCGTCGCGATGACTTCCTGGAGCTTTATTGCGGCAACGGCAACTTCACGGTCGCGTTGTCTCCTTTGTTCCGGAAGGTTTTGGCCACCGAGATTTCCAAAGTCTCGGTGACCGCGTGTAAGGAGAATTTGGCGGTTAATTCCGTTGACAACGTCCACGTCGTGAGGTTAAGCAGTGAGGAATTGACGAAAGCGCTTGATGAGGGCAAGCAGTACAACAGGCTAGGCGAGATCGATTTGACATCGTTCGACTTGCAAACCGTGCTGGTGGACCCGCCCCGAGCCGGGATGGGACCAGAGGTCACGAAGTTCGTGTCCCGCTTTTCGCGAATCGTCTACATCAGCTGTAACCCGGAAACGCTCGCGGAGGACATCCGGGCGCTACGCGAAACGCACGTCATCGCGAGATTCGCCGCGTTCGACCAGTTCCCGTACACCCCGCACCTGGAGTGCGGGGCGCTGTTGGTGGCGAAGGAGTAGTAGGGGGTGGATATGGAGGCGAAGGTAGTTTGGGAAAGAGTAAGGGATGCAGAGGGAGGCGTAGGTAGGTTGGGAAAGAGTAAGGGACGCAGAGGGAGGCGTAGGTAGTTTGGGAAAGAGTAAGGGACGCAGAGGGAGGCGTAGGTAGTTTGGGAAAGAGTCAGGGGTGGCAGGGAGGAGTAGGTGGGAGGATAGGGAGTAGGATAGTCACGGTGAAAATCTAGCGCTAGTTTTGGGGTAAGCAAATAAACTTAGTCCCCTCAACACACCCCGTGATGTAAGTACACCGAAACAACCGCCCTAGTGGTGGTACGGCTCGCCCTTCAAAATCGTCCACGCGCGGTACATCTGTTCCAGCAACACGAGACGCGCGACTTGGTGGTTCATCACGAAGGCGCTGAGTTTGAGTTTCCGGTCCGCTCGGGCGATCACGGGCTCGCCGTGCCCAAAGGGACCGCCGATGACAAAGGAAATCGCGTTGTGTGTGTTCCCCGCGTCCGCGATTAGTTTAGATAGCTGCGCGATTGGTACAGAAAAGTGTCAGTCTTCAGTCTTGTGTGGGAAAACAGGCAGGCGGTTGATTTGGGTTCCAAGGCCCAAAACACGCACCTGTTCGCTCGACAAAGCCTCGCCTCGTTCGTCCATCAGCACCACGTAATCACTCGCGTCTAAGTGTTTCATCACGCGTTCGGCTTCGTGCGATAATTGGTCAAGAGGCGCTTTGGAGGTGTAAAGAAAAGTGTCAGTGTTTCGGGTCATATGGCCTTACGTAAACAGTCACCCGTACTCGGGCCTCCACGGTGGCCGTTGGATTTGGGAAAGGCAACGCGTACCTTTCGCGTTTTTGGGGTTGCTCTTGACCACGATTTCGGAAAACGAAGTGTACCGTCCAACTTTATCCCCCCACTCCTTGCACACGCTGTCCATCCCAGACCCGCCGCCTTTGCTGACCATCACTAGCTTCAACGGCACCGCCCGTGCCGCGCGCGCATTCTGACGCCGGCGCGTGTCGTCCATGTTGTTTCCGCCGGTGGCCATGCACCGCGTGGTGGGGGTGGTCGTGGTGTGTGTTTTTCGTGGCGACGCGAATCGCGGTGCGAAACGAACCGAGGAGCACCAACTCGCGCGCCACGCCATTTGATGTGCGCCCGGTCGGCTTGATTGGCGCGCACCACACACAGTGGCGGATCGAAGCACGACACGTGTTGCGTAGTCACAAACCCCCAAACTGCCTCGCATCGACGTCGACGCGAGTCGTCCTGTGTTGTGCGCCGAGAGGGAGTGCCGACAATGGCCGACGAAAAAGAAACCTGAAGAGAAACTTTTGATTAAAACCAAAGTCAGATCGGAGCAGTCACACTTCTTCGCGCGGGTACTCGCGTTTCGCCTCGCGATTCTCCCTGATAGGACTCGTGTGGTAGTAACTCGTTCCGTGAGCGACGTGTCACGCGCGTACACACGCATCGGAAGTTAGTTCTGTGGTGTCATGCCTGCTAAGAACAAGACGCCGCCTGCCAACGAGGCGGGCCATGGATCCGAAAAAAGCGAACCCAAGAAACCAAAGACGCAGAAAACCGAGCGCCCCGCCATCATCCCCAAGGACCCCGCGCCCAGACAATTACCACCGCCCGGCACGAAAACGTTCAAAGCGGTGTCATGGAACGTCGCGGGTTTGCGGTCGCTGATGGACAAGAACCCGGGTTTGCTACGGAAGATCGTGGACGAGGAACAGCCCGATGTGTTTTCTTTACAGGAACACAAGCTGCAGGAGCAACACGTCGCAGAGTTGACGGAAAAGTTGTACGTATAGACGTACAAATCCCAAGACCAATCCCTGAAGGCCAATCCCACATTCCCCCGACGACTGATTGCCCATACGAGACTGACACTTTTGTTTTACAATCTCAGAACCAAACTCCTCCCCGAGTACCCCACGATCAAGTTCGCGGTATCCACGGCGAAGAAAGGGTACTCGGGGGTGTGTGTGTTGGCGAAAGCGAGGTTGCCTGATTCGGGGTCGCCGCGCGATTCGCAAGACACGACTAACGCGTCGCCTGCGAAAAAATCCATCCAACCCTCCGCGGCTTCTTTTTTCGGAGGCGCGGGTACAAAAAAAAAAGACGAAGAAGACGAAGAAGAAGAAGAAGAAAAAAAAGCCTCGCCTGCAGCAAACAAAAATTACTCCGGTCCTTCCCTGCTCGCGGTGAGTGAAGGTCTCGGCGAGTTCGGGGGGGGGTATTTGGACGAAGGCCGGGTGTTGACCATGGAGTTTGAGGAATTCTTTTTAACGTTCGCGTACGTTCCAAACAGGTACGGCCTTTGCGCGTTTCCCAAATCCCGACACGCCGTTTCCCAGACTGCCAGAGTACACGACTGACCCGTTTCGTGTACCAACCGCAGCGGCGCGAAACTAGAGCGTCTTCCGTACCGGCTGAAAACGTGGGACGCCGATTTGCGCGACTACCTGGCGTTTTTGGACACCAAAAAGCCCGTCGTGATGGGCGGCGACCTGAACGTCGCGCACCTCGACATCGACATCTACAACGTCGAGTCGCCGCACGTTGTGAAATCAGCGGGCACCACGCCTGAAGAGCGGCAAAGCTTTGCGCAAACCCTGCAATCCTTGGACTTCGTGGACACCTTTCGAAAACAACACCCGCACGTCACCGGGTGGTACACGCAGTGGAGCCAGCGCGCGGGGAACAGACCGAAAAACCGGGGGCTGAGGCTCGACTATTTCATATGTTCCAAAAGGCTCGACGTGGTTGACGGGTTCATATGCGAGCAAACCGCGCCGTGGGCATCGGACCACGCGCCGCTCGGGGTGACGTTGCGGTTGTAGACAAACTTACGTCGACAAAAGTTTTTGTGTTTCTCCTATTCGCTCGGCTCATCGTCGTTGTCGTCCGATTCGTCAGACACACCGTCCTCGCTCGTCCAATCGTCGTCGTCGTCCGATTCGTCAATCACGATATCCCCTTCTCGTGATTCGTCACACAAACTTCCGTCAGTATTGATGTACCCGAGTTCTGCCGCCTTTTCGCGCGTCGATGCGTTCCATGGGCAGCCGTTTGCGCGCGCCCACTTCAGCACTTCGAGGTGTCCTTTGTGCGCCGCTCCCCAACACGTCTCAGCGTCCCACGGACAGCCGTTTGCTCGCGCCCACTGCAGCACTTCGAGGTGCCCGTCCTGCGCCGCCGACGCGCACGTCAACTTGTCCCACGGGCAGCCGTTCGCGCGCGCCCACTGCAGCATCTCGAGGTTCCCGACCTTCGCCGCTCCCGAGCACGTATACTCGTCCCACGGGCAGCCGTTCGTGCGCAACCACTGCAGCACCTGTGGGTGCCCGTACCCCGCCGCGTTCGCGCACGTCCCTGTTCCACCGGCAGCCGTTCGCGCGCGCCCACTGTATCACCTCGAGGTGCCCGCCCTCCGCTGCTCTCGAGCACGTATACATGTGCGAGTGCTCGTCTCACGGGCAGCCGTTCGCGCGCGCCCACTGCCGTATCTTGAGGTGCCCGCCCCTAGCCGCCGCCGCGCACGTACTCGTGTCCCACGGCGTGCCGTTCCGGCGCAACGCCTTCAACTCTTCGAACAGTCCGCCCCCCGCCGGGGCCTCACAAAGGCGTTCTTGACGCATCAGGTGATTTCGCCGTTGCAGGCGCCGCAACGCGCGTAAACATCCAAGTTCCGCGGCTACATATTCACCAAGCTCTGTAAACGTAAGCCCCGTCACCGCCACCTCGTCGCGCATCGCGCGGCTCACCGCGGGGAGCCGTGCGAGATCGGCGGGATCGTCGAAATACTCGTCTCTCAGGCGTGCGTGATGACGATGTCGTCGAGAAGGCCGGGGATGGCGTCTTGCGCGTCGGCAAGGCTCGTGGTAGTGTTGGTGATAGCGATACCACCGAGCAAGGCAGTCATGTGGGTAGGCGTGACGTCAGGAGACATGTTCAGGGTGTCGTGTGCGTCTCGTTGTGCGACGAGGCTGCCAGAATGCGGCGGAACTTACAAGCGATGATAAGTCGGCGCGCTTTTTGGAGTGAAAGGAAAGTATGGTCGGTACTACCAGGTACAAACACAACGCACCCTTACTCCCTGTTCCACCGCCGACCCTCCTTTCCATTTGGCTCGTGAGGTGTGTCCTCCACGGAATCGCCTTGCGTAGTCTCGTCTAACGCCTCTAACCCCCCTTCTCTCTCCGCCATCGGCACCCACGCCTTTTCCAAGGTCAACTCGGGTTCGAAACCGAACCGAATCAGCAACTCGTTCGCGGCGTTGAAATCGGAAGTGTACCTGAGATAAATAAAAGAAAGTGTCAGTCTTGTATGAGCAAACAGTCGTAGAGTGCGAGTGTGAAAGGGTATAGTAGTGGTAAGACAGTAACACATGAGAGACAGTAATCAGGGAGGCGGAATGTGGTGATTGGGAAATACGTACCCGTTCCTTTGAGACTCGGCGTTGAGCGCGTTTCTAAGGGTCAACTCGGTGAAAGAGTTTGGCGCAACGTTCGCTTCCTCCATAGCCTGCGCTATCTCGGTGGCTTTCGTTGAAAATACCCCACCGCTCCAAGCCGCTTTGAACAAACAGTTGAAGGTATCGGCGCCGATTTCGCCCCCCGCTTGCGAGTGTTTTTCGAAACGAATCAACGCTTGGTCGAAATCCCGCAGCTGCGCGCACGCCAGCAAAACGCAATTCAGAGTAACTCGCGTTTGCGTGATGCCTTTGCCTTGCATCTCGTCTGCCAGGGCTAAGGCAGCAGCAGGGCCTGTTTGTTGCTGCTTGGAGACAGTAAACTTTTGATTGGTCGACTCCGCCTTTGAAACTTCGGTCGGGTCAGTCGAGTCAGTCGAACCGTCGCCGCCGCCACCCACACCGCTTTCCTTCCCGCCTTTGCGCCAGTGGAACGGGTCTTGCGCTAACAAGTGCAGCGCTTGGGTGTACATGTACGTATCCGGCGTCACGCCGTGCGGCGGGTCTCGCAGAAAACGCATCATCGCACCAAACTCCCGCAAGCTCCCGAGCGCCTGCATCGCCGCGGTGGCGCACCGTTTGGTGTAGTTGACGTTTGCGTTTTTCATGTCCTCCGTGAACTCCAGCAACGCGGCGCGCGCGCGTTGCAGCTCGGGGGATTTGGGAGAACCCCGTTGCAAAAGAAGCTGCGCTGCTTCCCCTGGTGCCAACCCGTCAACACCTCGTTTGAACACATCGCCGATTGAAACGAAACCCTCCGCCGCGGCTCGCGCGGCGGCGCGGGCGGCTTCACCGACCCCAGATTTGTTCACCGAACTCCGAGCGTCCACCAACGCGCCGGCGAGTCGAGCGTGGCTCCTCGCCGCTTCGCTTCCCAGACCTTTTTTTGAACCGCCAGGGATCGAACCGCTCCCACCCAATTCATTACTTCCACCGCCCCCACCCAGCCAGTCGTCCCAGTCATCCCAAACGTCGTCGCTGTCTTTCAAGACTTGCGCCACCTGGCGGCTTCTCCTGGCGCAGGCGCGGAACAGGTGCAGAAACGTAACCGCGTCCGCCGGGACGTTGGAGTGTTTCATCTGGTTCCGCACGTTTCGGGCGGCGTCTAAATCCCCAGCCGTGGCGCACGCCTGTAACAAAGTGTTGTACACAACGTTATCAAGGGGGATGTTTCTTTCCCGCATGCCTTGCAGCGCATCACCTGCCGCGCCCACGTCACCCGCCCGCGCGTACGCCGCCAGTAATGCCATGAACGAGTGCAAATCAGGCTCCACCCCGCTCTCGATCATATCCCGCATCATGGTTTCCACGCGAATCACCGCGTGTTGCGCGGCGGCGTCGCGCTGGTCCGTGGTGGGGGTTTCCGTGGGGGTTTCCGTGTCGGATGAGTCAACAAATGAGTTTACGTAGTCGAAGGCTTCAGAAGCGTCGTCGTAGTACTCGTCACTCCCAACATCCCCAACCCCTTCCACCGCCCCCAGCTCCCTATCCGCGGCTTCCGACCGTAACAGCGCGTTGAACACGTGCTGATCCGGCTCCACGCCCACGGATGAGGATCGTTCCATCAGGGCTGTTATGGCGTCGCTGTCGCCCACGACTGAGTACGCGCCCGCCAGCGCCGTCACCGCGTCGCGAACGTCTTTCGGATTCTTCACACGGGTTTTGAACGTAGTCGCCTCGGAGTTTCGAGTGAACAGGTCATCCAGCGCCACGGCGGCGGCGCGGCGAGAAACAGACGCGGCTTGCCGTACGTCAAAACCAGGGCGGACGGTACTTTTCTGTACATCTGAAGGTTTGGAGTAGGTTCCAACGCAGTTCCCGTCTCTTCGCCGGATTAAATCCGTCGCGATCCGCGCGTGCGCCTCGACGCGACGCAGGGAGAGCTTCGAGGACCGAGTTTTTTTATCCAAGTGCGCAAACTGCTTCGAAACCCAAGCCTCTTCCACATCACCCGACGTTCCGGTTTTGCTCGCGAGCAAAAGAAACGCCTCGATGGAGTCCTCACCTGGTTTTACCCGCATCTCCATCATTTTTTGCCACTGCGAGTCGAACAAAACGGAATCGCCAGCGTGCGCCGCGCCTGCCAAGGTCTTTTCGAACAGCTTGCGTGACGATTTCGAACTGTGCGCCCACTCCAAACCCTCCGCTTCCAACACCATATCCAGCCAATCAGCGCCCCGCGCAGGGTCCCCTTTCCGGGCGCACGCCAAAATGATCTGCCCGTGCTGATACGAACTCGGCGGGTATCCCAACGAAAGCGCCGCTTCGAAGGCGTCCGTCGCGGCGTCTGGGTCGCCGCCCATCGCAGCGAGGTGCATAAGCATGTCGTACGCCGGGGCGCCTTGGTCGTCGCAGTACAACGTGCTTAGCGTGTCGAACACTTCTAAAGCCTTTCTGTGATTTTTCTGGTCAATAGCGCTTTGCATCGACGCGTGGAACGAAGACCGAGGGGTTTTGCCGGTTTCGTCGAGATGAGGATCGGTGCGTCCGCGCGTTTGTGGAGGTGACCCGAATCCTCCGTCTGTCTCGTCGTCGTTCGTGTCATTTGTGTTATCAAACGCTTCTGCTGCGACGACGTAGGCAGGCGTAGACGTGTCGTCGCCTGTCCCATCGCGGACACGCAACGCGGAACTCGACGCGAACCCGCGGTCGTTGTTTCGTCGGGGTCGCAAATCGTTTGCTTTTCGATGCACCGCGGCGACATTGGGTTCGGGTACGGTCCACCGATTTGAACAAGTGCGAGTTCCGAGTACCGGGGGTAATTCGTCCCGCCGGTCGTGTGACACCGCGGGTAACGCACGACGCGCGTTCCAAACACAAGGCCTTGCAACACGGTACCACGACGAAGACGACACCGGCGAAGCCGTCGCGGATGCGTTGGATGCAACGACCAACCGTTCGATCACTTCCGTCGCCCTGCGAACACTCATGCCGCCCGACACGACCACACACCCAAAATACCGAAAGGATCCTCGCGAACCGACCGGCCCGATCGACCCACCGACCTCGCACGAAGGGACACGAGACCTTGGGCGCGGGGAAGTGGGCGGGGTGCCAGCTGGCGACGGGATAACAAGCTCTTCTGGCGACGAAAATTGTCGGCGGCTTTGGAAAACGAAAAACCGATTCCCCAAATCTCACTCGTTCGCGCACGTTCCCCATGGAGGCTGCGGCGTACAAGCGTTTGTACCCGCACGAGTACTACGAGAAGTTCATTTCTCAAGAGACTCGGCCTGATGGCCGGCCGCTGGGGCGAGGGCGGCCGGTGAGCGTGGCGCGGGGCGTGGTGGGCACTTCCGATGGTTCGTGCCTCGTGAAAATCGGGCGCACCACCTGCTTGGCGGCGGTGAATTTGGAACTCGGGGTGCCTGAATTAGAGTCTCCCAATCAAGGCACGCTTGAGGTAACGGTGGAGTTGCCTCCGATGTGCTCATCGGAAACGAGACCCGGGCGGCACAACGAAGAAGCCGCGTACTTCACCGGCCGGGTCCGGGATATGTTGACCGACGGGAAGGTTGTGGATTTACGATCCCTTTCAATAGAACCAGCCAAGCACTGCTGGAAAGTTTTCGTGGACGTGTACGTGCTGGACCACGACGGTTCCATTTTGGACGCCGCGCTGCTCGCCGCGAACGGCGCGCTCCGGGACTGCGTGTTACCGGTGGTGAGTATCGACGAACGAGGAGACGTGGAAGTCTTGTATGGGCAAGCAGTGTCGGGATTATCCGCCGAAGGGGACGCCGACGAAATCCCGAAAAGTAAAAAAGTAAAACCGGGCGAAAAAACAGTTGGCCTAAATCGTCAAAAACGTCTAGTCCCGGCCAGCACGCCGCTTTCGTGTACCTGCGCCTTGTACAAGAACACGATTTTAGTGGACCCAAGTCACGAGGAAGAAAAGCTTTCGGAAACGAGCGTCACGGTGTGTGTTGACGAGCTTGGCAAAATCGTGGGGGTTTTTAAGCCGGGTGGGCGAAACGAAGCGAGCGAAACCGTTCTCGCGAACTGCGTCGCGGCGAGTCGGCTTCGCTACGCCGCGCTTAGTAAGGCGCTGAAAGAAGCGTTCGCGTAGGTTTTTAAGGCAGTTGTACCTACAGTTCTCTTCACATCAGGTTGTTTTTCTTGTTCTTGATCATTTATACATGGGCGTCACTGATACGTATGAGAGTATAACTCTTTTCTGCGTGGTTCTAGAGGGAGCAAGCATCACAACAAATTCGAAGCAGCCAAGCAGGTTTTATTGGTACCACTTTTTTGGCGATCGCGCTTCCTGTCCTCAAAACCCCACGGCGCCCGCCGCGCGCGTCGCCGGCGCGTGCGCGGTTCCCGTCCAAAATGGCTGACCTGTTGGAAGAGCAGGCCAACGAAATCGAAGCGTTGGAGAGCATTTTGATGGGTGACATGGTTTTGGTGGACGGCGCGTATGGGATATCGGGCGCGACGCATGGTGCGTGTTACCAGATTTCGGTTGGCGCGCTCGGGGATGGGGAAGAGGAAGACGTTGATGATGCTTCGCAAACCGCACGCCTCGGCTTGGTGTTTTCGCACACCAAACACTACCCGTCCACGCCACCGCTGATTCGGTGTCGGAGCATGCACGGGTTGTTTGACAACGAGTTGAGCGAGATACAGGATTTGTTGGTGAAACACGCGGAGTCGTCGGTAGGCATGGCCATGATTTTCGATTTAGTGCAACACGCGAAGGATTGGATGCGACTGCGCTCGGGTGTCGTGGATGAAATACACGAAACACCGGAAATGATTCAAAGGCGCCTTGAAGACGAAGCGGAGACACGGTTGAAAGCGATGCGGGCGGTGGGTACCGCAGTGACCGTGGCGAGCTTCAACGAGTGGGTGGTACGGTTCGAACAGGAAACGGGAATAGCGGCGTCGGCCGCCGCCGCCGCGAAGGCGAATGCGAGCCGAGCGACGGGGCGTAAATATTTCGAAGCCGACGAAGTTTTCGACGACGCGGGCGACGGCGACGACGGCGATGCCGTGTTTGGCGGGGAGTTCGTTGAGGAGGATGAGGAAACCGACGACTCGGAGGATTCGGATTTCGAGGGGGGGGAATAGGAAAGAGGGGAATAGCTCGGATTTGATGCCAGTCACGACGCGGCGAAAGTAACACCTTCAGAAGGTACCTCAAATCGGCTCGAGAAAAATAGTTTTCGTGCCTTCTTTTCTCAAAAGCGACTTGGTTATTACGGCCAAGACGTACCCCACAACGCAACGCGCGGTACATCAGGACGCTAAACACGCGGCCCCGACCGCGACCGCGATGTCCTGGAATGAAAATAGCGCACAGCCCAGCGCGCAGCTCGCCATACCCGGCCTTCCCACCGAAGTTGTCGTCTTTCATGTGCTGAAATCTGAAAATTTTCGAGATCCCGGACACCTCGCACAGCTCCGCGTGGTGAGTCACGCGTTCCGTGACGCGGTGGCCGCGACGGGACATCCTGTAATTGATTTAACAGAGGAGCAATAAGTCGAGCTTGGATGCGTGAGCGCGCTGCAGCGCCTGCAACGGGGAGGTACTCTGTCAAAAGAAGAGTTGTTGTGCGAAGTCGCGGCGAGATGTGGACAGCTCGAAGAGTTGCAACAGTTGCGCGAGAACGGGTGCCCGTGGGACGAGGTGACGTGCTCGGCGGCGGCGCAGGGCGGGCACCTCGAGGTGCTGCAGTGAGCGCGCGCGAACGGGTGCCCGTGGGACGAGGTGACGTGCTCGGCGGCGGCGGGGTGCGGGCACCTCGAGGTGCTGCAGTGGGCGCGCGCGACTGGCTGCCTGTGGATTGAGAACACGTGCTCGGCGGCGGCGAGGGGCGGGCATCTGGAGGTGCTTCAGTAGGCGCGCGCGAACGGATGCCCGTGGAACCAGATGGTGTGCTCGTACGCGGCGTTGGGCGGGCACCTCGAGGTGCTTCAGTGGGCGCGCGCGAACGGATGCCCATGGGACGAAGACACGTGCTCGGAAGCAGCAGAGACAGGACACCTCGAAATGCTGAAGTGGTCGAGCGAGAACGGATGCCCATGGGACGCATACACGTGTCCGGGAGCAGCAGGGAACGGCCACCTCGACGCGCTTAAGTGGGCGCGCGCGAACGAATGTCCTTGGAAAATAATCACGGCTGTTGCGGCAGCGTACAGTGGGCAACTTGAAGTGCTGAAGTGGGCGCACGAGAATGACTGCCCTGGTTGGGGCGAGTACATATGCGACTGTGCAGCTGCGGGTGGTCAACTCGAAGTGCTGTAGTTTGCGCGCGCGAACGGCTGTCCTTGGGGCCCTCAACCTCTTTTGTTTGCGGAGGATGCTTATGAATTGAAAAGGTGGGCAATCGAGAATGGCTACCAAGGTAGGATCTAGCCGATCTATTGTATTTAATACTAGTGTGTCTTTCGAGTCACTCTTGGGCAGCCGTGCCGACCGACTAGTCATGACTTTCTGTTAACACCCACGTCAACCTTATCCAGCTCGTCTCCCGAGAAGAACAGGTACTCGTCGTACGTCACGCGAGGAGATTTTCGCGCTTCCCCCGCGCCGGTAGCTAACGCCGGTAAAAGTATCGATTGCGACCCCCCAACACTTCGCTTGTTCTCCTTGTCTCCTCCTCCGGTCCCACCTCCAACCAACCGCCGCGCCCGGTAATACTCGTGCGTTTTCAGAATCGTGGCGCGCGTGACTAAACCCGCCAGGCGCCAATTTTTTCGGTCCTCCTCAAAGTTCTCGACGACCGGGATGCACCCTTGCGATGAATAAAATAAAGTGTCAGTATTTTATGGGAACACAGTCGTTGGATTTGGGAAAGGCCCAATACGTACCTTCGCCTTGTTCCACTAAAATCTTTTCGCACTCCGAAACGGGTGTTGTTAACGTAACCGCGGCTCGCAGCTTCATGTACCCCGATACCGGCCGGTCGAGCTGGCCTTTAATGGACGCGACGTCCACTTCCGTGATGGACACGACGCCCAGCAAAATGCCGCCATTGTCCTCCGCGTCGCTCCCGTCCTTGCCACCAGGCTGTTTTTGTTAGCGAAACGTGTCAGCCGTCATGTATGGGCAAACAGAACGGTGTGTCAGGATATGCGGGCGGGAAAGGCCCAATACGTACCTGGCTAATCACGGGACAACTCCGGTGGTCGTATCGTTCCAGCAAAGCCCCAAGGTCACCCATGGTCATGCTGGGGTGCGCTGAGATCACCTTGTCCGCTTTGCGCATCACGTCCTTCGCGGTTTTCTGCGGAGGGATTTGGGTCGTGACGATCTGTTGCACTAACGCGTCGAGAATACCCTCGACGGACCCGGCGATTCGGGCGTCTTCCACGGCTCGCACCGCGGCATCAACGTCTGCTGCAGTAGTCACGGATGCATCAACAGCAGCATCGGCATCAACACCGCTGCCCAGTAAACTTTGGTCCATCCTGAACGCCGCGGACGCGGCTTTCGGGTGTCCCCCGCCTTTTAAAGTCTGTCTCAACACGGATGCCAAATCCACCTGAGAGATAAAAGAAAGTGTCAGTCTCGTATGGGCAATCAGTCGGCTGAATGTGGTAAATGGGAAATCCTTACCAGCTTCACCGGCTTCGCCCGGCCGATCACCGAAACGTGCCGGTACGGGTTCTTCTTGCCGTGCACGTACGACACCGCCATGAGCAAAACGTCAGAGTCGGTTAAATCTAAAACGTCCTTGGCGCACTGCGCCATCCCGGGGGTGTACTCCAGGCACTCCACGTGCACTCGAGAGATTGTCAGGCCTTCCGCGGTGGTGCTCACGACGTCCTTCATTCCGCGCGCGATGACGTCCCTTTGGTCCGCGGTGAGTGACGGGTTGCAGTACTCCGCCAAGACTTTCTGTGACGCGCCTTTCTCTAAACAGTACGCCAGCGCTTTCGCGTCCCTCGGCGTGGTGTTTTCGAAAGTCAAAGAGCCAGTATCGGCGTGAATTCCAAGCCCCAACAACGTCGCGTCTTCCTCCGTGATTGGCACGTTTTCCGTCTGAAAAGAGATGGGGAAAAGAAAGTGTCAGTGTTGTTTGGGCAATCAGGGAGGCGGAATTTGGGAAATGGGAAATACGTACCTGAAGCATCTCGGCCACGACGGTCGCCGTGGCGCCCACGTTTTCCACGATCAACTCCGTGGCGTCGATGTCGCTGGTGGATAGGACGTGGTGATCAAGAACCACCACTGTTTTCGCGATATCGAGCCACGCCGCGCAATCCGCGAGCCGGTCCTTTCGCTGCGCGTCCACCACCCCGACCCACTTCAAGCCGTGGAACGGGAACGCCTTTTTTTCCCTAATGGGGAACTTGTTCTTGTGCAGCTGCACGAAGTGCGCCACCCCCGGGGAGGCGCCCCGTGGAAGCACCACGAACGTGCAGTTCTCGTTTAGCTGGTGGTTACGGAGCTTCGCCAGGCCGACTGCGCTTGACAGGGTGTCGAAATCAGCGCTGACGTGCGTCAACACCACGCCGAGGTTTTTTGACCACCCTCCCGTGTTACCTCCAGGCACCGACCAATCATTCGGGGTGGGCGGGTCGTGGAAGTCGGAGGAGACGACGACATCGTCGTCGTCCGCGGTCGCGTCTTGGTGAGTCACCCGGTCGACGTGACGTCGTGATGGCACGCGGCGTGTGCGCCTCGATGTGCGCGGCCCTACCCCTACGTTCGCCTGGACCGGCCCCGAGTTTTTCCATCGCCCAGCAATGGACCGACTCTTCGCATCCCCGTTCCGAGCAGCCGCGCAAAAGGCGAACACGGGAGCGACGAGCGCGCGCGTCATGCCCCTCGGCACCTCCTGTGGACTCGGCAGGCGGTGCCACGGATAACAACAACGTCCCCGCTAGCGTAGGCGGTGTGTGAAGGCGAGTGCTATTGGGAGGGGTGACTAGACAGTCTTCGTGTCATCCCAGGCCAACGAACTCGGGGCAAAGTTGGCACCGTATCCGTCGACCGACCGAACAATCCACGTGGAACAGAGGGTGCCGAGGTAGTTAGTTGCCCGAAAACGTGTTGTATTTCCCAAATACCAACACTGTTTGCCATACTTACCCTTTATTTTTTACATGCAGATGGCACGATTGCCGATGGATCTTCCCTCGAAGCCTATCTGTCAATCCAACGACGAAAACCCCGGGTAACGAACGTCTCCACGCCCCACGAAGGTTATTACACGGGGTCACATCACGATGCCCGTGGGTTACCCCGCTGTGGCGTATTCGCCGCGCGCGCGGTTCAGCGCGGGTGCGCCGGCCAATGGCGGGTTCGCCGCGAGCGCGGCTGAACCTCCGTCCGCGCTCAACGCGACGCTGTTGAAATCCGCGAAGGATGTGTTCGCGGGGACGATGGGTGGCGTGACGGTGACCCTCTTAGGGCACCCGTTCGACACGGTGAAGGTTTTGTTACAAACGCAGCCCGCGAATAATCCCATTTATAACGGTCCGTTCGACGCGGTACGCAAGGTCGTCGCGTCTGAAGGGTTTAAAGGGCTGTACAAAGGGGTCACGTCGCCGCTCGCGGGGCAGATGTTTTTCAGAGCAACTTTGTTTTTCGGGTACGCGCGGGCGAAGGAAATCGTGGGCGTGAGCCCCGATGACCCTTTGTCCTACTGCAAAGCCGGCGCGCTGGCTTGGCTAGCTGGGAGCTTCTTCGAATCACCCATCGATCTGTACAAAAGCCAGTGGCAGATGCAGATCATAAAGGCGAAGCAAACTGCGAATTACGTTCCCGAGTTTAAAACGGTTGGGGAGTGCGTCAAGGCGAGTATTAAACACAGCGGCATCCGGGGCCCGTTCCAGGGCTTCGGCGCCACCCTAACCAGAAACCTCCCGGCAGGCGCTATTTACTTCGGGGTGTTCGAAAACGCGAAGAACCACTTCGCGGCGCAGAACGAATCTGGGGTGGCGACAGATATACAAATAATGGCGTCAGGCGGGTTGGGCGGGTTCATGTATTGGTCCCTGTTCTACCCGATCGATTGTATAAGATCGGCGCTCTTGACCGATTCAATAGACCCGTCCAAACGAAAATACAAAGGGTTCACGGATGCGGCGTCGCAACTCATGAAGCAGGGTGGGGTTAAGCGGCTATACGCGGGGCTGGTGCCTTGTTTGTTAAGAGCGTCGCCTGCGAACGCGGGGATGCTTTACACCGTGGATAAGATCAAACAGATGCTCGGGTCTAGTTAAAAATACTTGGGGAAGTAGATCACGCTTTTAATACACTTACTAATATGAAGGTATATACGAAGGTATTACCTATCTACCTACCCTACCTACCACCCTATTACTTGGGGATGTAGATTAATTCTATACGCGTTTGAAGACACCTCTAATATATACTACTAATACTACTATACAGTACTGCTTACTACGCACCTACCTACTTATCACGCCTTCCACCTCGCGTCCCCCGTGCCTACGTGTAGTAGGTTGAAGCGTTTTAGGATGAGTTCTAGTTTTTCATTACTGCCGTCGAATTGCTCGCACTCGAACCCGCTAAACACGGGAACAACGTCTTCCCCTTTTTTAGCGACTTCGATCGAGCGCCGACACAACACCACGGCGTTGCGCTCTTTGCACTTGTTGCCTTTTCCGTCGATGTCCACGAACTCAACGCGTGTACGTTTTAGAAATTCCGAAACGGACTCGGACTCGCCGTGCAGAATCACGAACACGTTCTCCACGCGGCCGACGGGGGGCTGTGTGTTTTTCGTTGCGGTTTCATTTTTCGATGACTGATTTTCCATCGCGACGGTTTTATCGTCGTCTTCGCTCGTCCATTTCTTGCCGCTCTTCGCACCTTTTCGGGTGCTCCAGAACACGCGAGCGCCCAGCCCAAGGGCGGTACACCACTTTTGAAGTGTTTTCACATAAGTTTTGCTGTCGTTCATGTGGTCGATGCGAAGCACGGCGATTGTCGCGTCGCGGTCGTCGTCTGTCGCGTTTTTTTTATTCTTTTCTTCCTCTTCCCTCTCCGCCGCCGCCGCCGCCGCCGACCGTTCCTCCAGTGTTCGCGCCAACTCCATCAAGCACTCGGACCCGTGTTCGTCTAAATCGCTTGTTAGCGTCGTTGCAAACTTTTCAAGCGCAACGAGAATCAAACTTTGCGATTTCCTGGTGAGTTTTGAGGACGACAACTGTAGCGACGGCGGCGCTGAGTTTGGGTACGTGTGCGGGAGCGAAATCGTTAGCCTCACCGTCCCTCCGTTGTCGTCGTCCGGAACTCGCAACGTGAGGGATGCGCGCAGATTTGGTAACCGCGATACCTCGGCTTCGGTTGGAACCTCACCACCGTGATCCTCCCATTTGGACACCGCCGCGTTTAAAGCATCGACCTCGGTCACAGGAGTATCAACCACGAACCGAGAATCGGTAGATTCTTCCTCGGGATACATCGCCCCCAAAACCTCAAACTCCATGAGCTGACGTCGTAACCGCTCCATCACGCAGGTCATGGTCACCACATGTGCGCACAACACGACGTCGTGCGCACGAGTCAGTGCGCGAAAGCTTCGCGGCGAGGTCCTTGAGGTGTTCGGTGTTGTATTGGAAGGTGTTGTGACCAAATTTTCGGGTCCCACGCCGAAACGAAATTTGGTTCAAGCAGTTCACAAGGCGCGTCGGCTGGGTTCAGTGTCCTGACACGCGTGTCGCGATGTCACGCGCGATGTCGGCGAAATTCGCGCATGCGCCCGCGTGCACATCGCGCCCACCACCCTCGCGGCGCGCGTGGCGAGAAACCCGCCCTGAAACACGTCACGGTGCGTCCCGAGTAGGAAATTCGCGTCTCCCCGCATCCAATGCCATCTCCTCAACGGAGTACGACACCGCGCTTCTCACGGCTGAGCTCGAGAGTTTAGTCGAAGAAACACGAGTTTCCGGTCAGGGCTCAAACACGCACGTCGTCGCGTTCAGCGGAGGCGTGGATTCGTCGCTGTGCGCGTACCTGGTGTTCAAAGCATTCGGGGAAACAGAAAAGGACGGTGGTAGTGAGACACGTAAAAACAAACCGAAATCGTCGCAATCAAACGTATACGCCGCCATAGGCGTGAGCCCCGCGCTTCCTGAGTCACAACTCGTGGAAGCGCGAAAGGTCGCATCGTCGATCGGCATACAGTTAAAAGAAGTCCCAACAAACGAAGGGTCGCTTCCCGGGTACGTAGAGAACGAAGGCGAGTCGTGTTTTTATTGCAAAAATACGCTGTACCAAACGCTGCGGGCGCTGGCGAGCGACGCGGAAACGGAGGATGAATCGATTGACCCTGCTGCATCAACCTCTGTTTCTTTTGAAAAACACATAAAAACAATAGCGCTATACAACGGCACGAACTTGGAAGACACGGCTGATACGAGTAGGGTCGGATTAGTGAGCGCGGCGAATCACTCCGTGGCGTCGCCGTTGGTGCACACGCCAAAGGCGAGAATTCGGGAATTAGCGAAACTCGCGGGGCTTCCGAATTGGGACCTCGCCGCGGCTCCGTGCTTGCGCTCACGGCTCGCGCTCGGCGTGCAGGCGACCAGTGATACCTTGTTTCGAGTAGAACTCGCCGAGAGCGCCGTGCGTCAACTTTTAAAAATAAAACCCAACGAAAACATGCGCGTGCGAGTAATCGACGCGTTGGGCGGTGCTGATTCTGATGATTCTGGTTCTTCCAACGACGGTTCTTCAAACGACGGTTTCGCGGACGGCGGAACCGAACGAAACCGACTCGCCGTGGTTGAGCTGGATGCGATTCATCTATCGGCGGTGCGAACGAACAAAACGATTCACGAAAACTTGGTGTACCAGTTAAGCGAGTGTGGGTTCGTTTTGAAAAACGTTCGGGGGTTCAAAAGCGGGAGCGTCGCGAAGCGGGGGTGAAGCCGGGAAGCCCCGCGAAGTGAAGAGTTTTCGTTTCTTTTTGGAAACATCGAACAGTGTTCAAAACGTTTTCGTTTTCGCATCTTCTTCTTCATCTTCTTCCATCGTACTACTCCACCTACCCCACACAGCGACTCTCGGTCCAGCTCCCAATTGCTACCGCGCCGCGCGCCGCGCCGCGCGCAGCGCGGTGGATACGAAACGCGCGTCCACAAAACCAATCGGTAAGTGTGACCCTCGCGACGCGCGCGCGGACGCCGCGCGCGGCGCCTGGAAACTCTTTCCAAGCCCGTTTGATGAAGTGTCAAAGTCATCGGTCGCCGTTGTCGCGATCGCCTGCGCGAAACCGGCTTGGGAAACCGTTCCGAAGCGTCGTCCACCGCCGCCGGACCTTCCCGGCCCCGGAACGCCCGTCTCTGCGCCCCGTGAGCCACTCTTCCCACGGAAGCCCTTTTCCTTGCCGTCCCCGTCGCCAGACCGCTCGCCAGTTCCCGCCACGTCGTCATCACCTTCCGTCTTTGGGAAAAACTTGGGCGCCCCGTCCGTGCCCGTAACATCCGAGCGCCACGCGTCGTATATCGAACCCAATTGGTGCTGCACCGCGGCGACCACTACCGCCGCGGCGGCGATGCGCGCGATGACGCCCCACATGCGGGGGGGTCACACGAGTGTGACGTCGGGCTGATGATGAGAGGAACCCAAAAAGCGTCATCGAAATCTTATTGGAAAACGTAACGGCTCGACGTCATCAGCGCGAGACTTTTGCCGAACGCGCACAGACAATGTCCGCGCGGGTTGCCGCACCACAGGCAGGCCTCGGGGCGTGACCTCTGATACCCAAGATGCGCGTTCCAACGCCGGACGGGCGGGACGGGGGCGACGGTGAGATGAGGGACGTTCGCGTCGTTGCGGCGAATGTGGAACGACAAGAGGAAATGCACTCCCTTCACGGGTACTTCGAGTTTCACTACTGTCAGACCGTACGTATTAGACAGACAGAGGCAATAATAACTCTAAAAAGATACTTCCCCTGATGTGAATAGTCTATCCGTGTGTGTACTTCACACCTCCCTAGTGCAGCGCCGCGTTTACACAGTGGTAGGGAATCGATACATCGAAATAGTCCTCGCGCTCTACAAACGCGCCGCGTCGCGAAGAGCCTTACACACCGCGCATTTGCGTTTCAGCTTGTCGTGAGGGCAGGGGTTGCACTCCGCGCAGTTGTATTTTACCTTGCCGTGGGGGCACCCTGTGCACTCCGCGCAGCTCCTTTTCACCTTCCCGTGGGGGCAGGGGTTGCACGCCGCGCAGTTGCCTTTCTGCTCACCGTGGGGGCAGGGGTTGCACTCCACGCAGTTCTTTTCCAGCTTGCCATAAGGGCAGGGGGTGCACGCCGCGCAGGAGGGCAGGGGGTGCACTGTACGCACTTGTTTTTAAGCTTGCCGTTGGGGCAGGGGTTGCACACCACGCAGCTGTTTTTTCGCTTACCGTGGGGGCAACCGGTGCACAGGTGCACGCCGCGCAGTGGCATTTCAGCTTCCCGTGAGGGCAGGGGTTGCACGCCGCGCAGACCCTTTTCAGACTGCCGTGCGGGCAGCCGTTGCAGTCTGCACTGGCTTTTAAGCGTGCCGTGAGGGCAGGGGTTGCACTCATTGCAGCCCTGCTTCTGCTTGCCGTGAGGGCAGGGGGTGCACGCCGCGCAGTTGCCTTTCTGCTTACCGTGGGGGCAGGGGGTGCACTGTACGCACCTTTTTTTCAGCTTGCCGTGAGGTCAAGGGTTGCACGCCACACACTTCCGTTTCACCTCACCGTGCGTGCAAGGGTTGCACTCCAAGCACTCAAGTTTCACCTTGCCGTGAGTGCAGGGGTTGCACGCCGCGCAGCCGTATTTCACCTTCCCGTGGGGGCAGGGGTTGCAGTCCGCGCAGCGCCTTTTCACCTTGCCGTGAGTGCAGGGGGTGCACTCCGCGCAGTAATATTTCACCTTACCGTGAGGGCAGGGGGCGCAGTTCACGCAGTGGCGTTTCACGTTGCCGTGAGGGCAGGGGTTACACTCCAAGCACTCAAGTTTCACCTTGTCGTGAGGGCAGGGGTTGCAAGCCACGCAGCTGCGCTTCCGCTTGCCGTGAGGGCAAGGATTGCATTCCTCGCAGTCGCTTTTAACCTTGCCGTGAGGGCAGGGGTTGCACTGCACCACAAGTGTTTCATTACCTTACCGTGTGGGCAACCGGTGCACACGGCGCAGCCGTGTTTCAGCTTGCCGTGAGGGCAGGGGTTGCACTCCTTGAAGCCCTGTTTCAGCTTGCCGTGAGGGTAGGGGGTGCATTCCGCGCAGCCGTGTTTCAGCTTTCCGTGAGGGTAGGGGTTGCACACCGCGCAGTGCCTTTTCACTTTGCCGTGAAGACACCGTTTCCCCCCCAGCACGGCCATCCGCGAAGCCTCACCCGACACCCGTCGGCTCTCAATTCATCCCCCACCGCGTCTCGGGTTGTGTGGGAAGACCCAATCGTATTTCGGCGGCTCACTGATGTTTTTCGGCGCACCAAGCGGTTTCCCAGAAACATTGTTAAATCTGATGCGTGTCGTGCCGCACTCGTCGCGGCGCGGTGGCGGCGTCACTCGGTGTGATGTCGGGGAGTCACGTGGCGGAACCGCGAAGAGTCATTGGTGTGGCCGAACCTCAAATCCAGACGTGCAGACACTGGCGCAGAGGCGGGTGTTTGTTCGGCGAGTCGTGTGCGTTCGCGCATCCGCCAAACGAGCTGGGGAGCAGCCACAAAACAACCAGCGGCGGCGACGAAAGGGATGGCGATGGCACACACGCCGACGGTACGGACAATCACAACTCACCCCCGCGAACTGGCCGCCGCCCCAGGGTGAACAAGAAAGGCCGGTGCGGGCACTTGCGGCGGTTCCTGGTGGCTACCTTCGGCGAAAAGGTCCTGCAGAACGGCGTGGTGCTCGACATCGGAGGCGGGAAAGGCGAGCTTTCGTTTGAGCTTGAGAATTTACATGACGCGCGCTGCGTGGTGATCGACCCGGCGGCGTTACGCTTGGAAAAGTTCGCAACGAAAATGAAACACGGCTGGTACGACAAAACGGAGCGGCTGTTGAGGGCATCGGTCGATGGAGTACGGGTGGGCGACACCACGGGGGGTACATCCGATTTGAATGAAGACGTTGATGAGGTTCCGAAAAGAACTTCACCCGACGAAACTCCAAAAAAACCAGAAACCAAAACCAAAACCAAAACCAAAACCAAAACCGAAACCGAAACCAGACCCAAAACCCCCGCGCATCTGCGTTTGCTTTGGTTCCCGAGTCTTTGGGAAGCTTTGGATGTTGACGAGGAAACGGTTACGGGCGCGACACTGGAAGACACAGGGAACGTACCCGTCGCGTTACCACTCGAGGACGGGGTTGACGTACCCGTCGAGGACACCGTTAAACGCGGCGAGCGGTTACTGTGTGCCAGTAAAAAGAAACGACGCGACATGGCGGTGTACGAAGCCTGGGCGATGGCGAGTGCGGTTTCTTGCGTTCCGCGACGGCGAGATAGAAAGGGAGAAACAGACACGACGCGGGAGGGCGCCAAGGTCGGGCGGGCGCCGCGAAAAGAAAAAGCGCGAGCAAACCGCGGTAACCACGCCGACCGCGGATCCGTCGGAATCACGGACGCGTTCAGGAAAGGGTTTCGGGTGACACAACAACTCAGGAAGAGTGGCGAGGTTGTTGATGACTCGGCAGGCGGTGTAGTCGCGCAAATAGGTGCTACCGATACCCTGGACTCGGATCGGGGGAACACTTTGGATGCTTTGACGGAAAAAGAAACAGTTTCAGTGTTGCCGTCGCCCAAAGAGTCGAACTGCGAGTGTTGCGATCCCCTCTGCGGCGTCTCACCGCCCGACGCGGCTACCGTGCGTGTTCATTTACAAAACGCGACCCTGATACTTGGTATGCACTCCGACCAAGCCACGGAGTGGATCGTCGATTTCGCGTTGCGATACCGCGTCAGGTTCGCGGTGGTGCCGTGTTGCGTGTGCCCGACGCTGTTTCCAAACCGAAAAAGTAAGTATTGCATTTCCCACATCCCAACACTGTTTGCCCATACAATACTGACACTTTTCTTTTACAAAAAGTGGACGGATCCCAAGTTCGAACCGCCGCGCAGTTCGTGGCGTACCTTTTGAACAAAGCCCAACCTGGGGAGATTTCGGTTACCACGCTGCCATTCGACGGGAAGAACGTGTGTGTGTTTTCCAGCTTCGACGTGGATGGGGGGCGGGGGTACGGGCGGGGTGGTACCGTGCAATGATATGCTCTCGTCTTTTTGTCGAAAGCCGTGAAAATTGCACTCGCCTCTCCCTGCTCCTGACGCTGTCAGACTGCTCACTAAAGATCTCCTAACGCGCCTCTCCCGGACCAATACGCAACCAACGGGCACCGGGTTTTGTTTTTTCCAACCGACACGTCGTCTAATTCGCATATTCGCGGATTGGAAAGAAGCTTCCGAAACGCCTTCGTGTAGGCAATCGGTCAGGCGGTGAGGCTTCTTTTTATAACGGTGCACGGCGTAGACTTTGCTGCTGCGCGGTTTTCCACGCCGAAACGCGAAAACTTCCGAAAACGCTTTTTCTTCCAGGGGGTGGTGCCGCTCGACGACGTTCACGCGATCTTCCGCATGGCCAGCAGCGCCCAAAAACGCGGACATGGACGATGGACTTACAGGCGGGGATACCCGAAAGCCAGGTGCGCAAACGGACGCGTGTGCGCCCTGGAGCCGCGGCCGACCCGAAGGTGCGAATTCTCGCCTTGGGGAAAAAAGCCTCCACAAAGGTCAGGTGTTTTTGCGGCTTGACGCGTTTTGTTGATTGTGATCGCGTGATGATCTCCCCCGTCGCTCATTCGGACGCGCGCTCCGGCGTTGGATCGCGCGTGGCCAGGGTAGATCGGCCCTGGGCCCACCACACGGAAGCATGTCAAGAAGCGGCTCGTCCTGGTTGTTCGTCACCAACCTCCCAGGCGGCAGCACGCAGGATGACTTCTCGCTGCTGTTTTCGCAAAGCGGATGTGTGTCGTCCCGGCTCACCTCGGACCATACCGGGCGGGCGGTGGGTGGGTACCTGGAGTTCCCCGACGAACCGTCCGCGATGACCGCCAGGAACTTCTACGCCGGGTTTCAGGTAGACGGCACAGGCGGTGCGGGGCTTTCCTTGGAACAAGTGGGAGGGTTCCCCCCCGGGGACGAAACACACGGCCGCGGGGGGTCGTCGGGGGCGAAAAGGCCTCGGCTTGAATACAACGCGGGAGGGCAAGGGCAACGCAGCGCGGACGAGGGGTACGAGCAACACGTGCCGTACGACCCGGAGAGCGTTTCGGTGTACAACCCAGGGCAGGCGCAGCCCGGCGCGGTGCACCACCAACACACGCAACACCAAAATGGCGCGATGCACCAAACACAGACGTACCACCCGCAACCGCCGCGGTACCAAACCTCCACGTCGGTCGGGTCTATAAACACCATGGTCCAGACCCCCGCGCCGTTGGCACAAATACAACAAATACAACACCAACAGTTAACATACGGCAACGGAGGTCAGCCCGGCCGGCCGCCGCCCAACGACCCGCCTGTTCAGTGGCAACCGCAGCCGAGCCACGACCCGCCGGTACCCAGCGTGATGACGCACCCGCACCAGCACAACAGGGGCGTGGAGCAACCGCGGGGCGGACCCGCGCCGCCGGCCAGCCAAAACAGACCGCCGACGATGGCGCCGCTGCCCGGCCCGACCCCGATGCCGTTGCCCGGGCCGGGAATACCTTCAGGCCCGAGGGGACCGCCGTACGGAGGGGGGGCGATGCTTTCTGGTGGCGCGCCCCCGAGCATGTACGGGCAACAACCACCTCCCGTGAACCACGGGCCTCCGCTGATTGGCGCGGCCGGGATGGTGGGCGTCGCGCCGATGATGGGCGCCATGGCGAGCGGACACGCGCCGTCGTACCGGCCCCCGTTCGTCCAGCAGCAGAAACAGCTACCAAGAGACGCCAGCCCAACGATTTACGTGGAGGGCGTCCCCGCGGACGCCACCGTCCGGGAGATGGCGCACGTGTTCCGGCCGTTCGAGGGATTCAAACACACGCGGCTGGTGTCGAAAGAATCCGTCAGGGGGCCGCTTTGCTTCGCCGAGTTCGAAACCGCCGAGCTCGCGAGCTCGGCGAAGGACACGCTGCAGGGGTACCTTATCGACCGGGACGATCTGGAGTCGTCCTCGCTGCGCATATCCTTCGCCAAGTCACAGGGGAACCCGCCCCGGAATGCGGGGCGGGGGCTGAGGGGACGGGGAGCTTCTAGCGGCGCGGGCGGGCGAGGGAACGAGAAACGGTAGATTTAAAGTCTAAAAATCGAGGGTGATGAAGAAAACACGAAAGGAGTTGAATGGAATGTAAGCGTCGACTGCGTGTAAAGTGGTTGAATCACAAGCGTCGAGTTTGAGTAATAAAACGCCGTATGCTGCTCTAGCGCTCGGCGTCGCTCGTGGGGTTTGTTAAAAATGTGAAGGTTTGTCTTGTCGGGTTCTTCGTCGCGTCACGTACGTCGCGGAAAAATTACTTAGCGTCGGCGGTGGCCTTGTCGCCCATTTTAAACTTTTCGTCCGTCACGTCCCTCGCCGACCCCACCCCGAACTTGACGCTGATATCAACGGAAGGCCTCAGCGCGCAGCAGTTCGCGATGGCGATGTGCGCGGGGTTGTTAAGGAACTTCTGTTCCAGTTCGGGGTCCGCCTTCGCGTCCGTGTCCACCGCGACGTACGCTTGTTGCTCAAGGTTGTAGTCGAACCGGGGCGCCCACTTCCGCGACCCCAAGCGGGCGGTGTAGCTGCAGTTATCCACCATGAACGCCAAGCCTTTGGCGTGCATGTAAGGGTTCAAGGAATCCACGGCTTCGATAACAGACTCGTTGCACACCTCGGAGTACGAGTGTCCTTTTTCCCGGAGGGTGTCGATTTGCGCCATCATGCACGCGCAGTACACACCCGCGGTGAACGAGTTCACCGGGATATCCTCCTCCACCCGCTCCGCGCGCACCGTCTCGCCAACCGCCCACATGGACGACGTACCCACCTTGCCCATGGGGAACGTATCGAACCGCTCGCACGCCATCACCACGGACCGAATTTCGTTCTTGGACTCGACTTCTTCGTAGCACTCGTACAAAATGTCCTTGCACGGCATGTACGACGCGGCATAGGCTTTCATGAACTCTTTCTTGTCCGGTACCATCTCGTACACCGCTTTGATACCTTTGGTGCTGATGGTTTTCGTGATAGGACCGGTAATGCACTCCACCGTGTTTTTGAACGCATCCGTAGGGGTCATGCCTTGCTTGGTGTACCTGCGGTACAAGGACTCCACGATCCCGTGCACGCCGCCGAGCAGAATACCGCGCTCGCCGAAAATGTCGCTGCGGTACTCGCTCTCCAGGGTGGTGGCGAAGGTGAACGGTGAGCCGATGGCGATGGACCACCCCAGCGCGATGTCCGTCGCGTTCCCAGTCGCGTCCTGGTGCACCGCGAACGAGGCGTTGATGCCCGACCCGCCAACGTCCTTGCCTTGCTCGTACAGCCTGCGCACGCTCGGCCCCATGCCTTTCGGCGCCACCAGCACGACGTTGATGTCCTCACGGAACGTCTCGCCGTCGCTCTGCATCACACCTAACAGGAACCCGTGCGACAAACCCAAGGTGCTGCCGGGCTTCATCGCCGCCAAAATGCGCGGGTACATCTTCGCCTGCGCCGCGTCGCTGATGAGCAGCATCACCAAATCGGATTTCGCGATGATGTCGAAGGTCTCGCCCAAGGTACCGTCCTCTTCCGTGAAGCCGCACTCCCGCGCTTCGTCGTTTGACTTGCTCGACGGCCGTAAACCGACGCACACCTTGACGTCCATCCCCGCCTCTTTAAGCGAGTCCCGGAAGTTCTGGCCCTGCGCCGGGGCCTGGCTTCCCCATCCGATCACGCCGATGGTGTTGATACCAGCAAGGGCTTCGGGAAGCTTCTCGAAGAGATGCCGGCCGCCGCGCACGATGTACTCGCCCTCGCCAGCCACGTCCACGAGCTCCTTTTCGAAAATCTTGGTGTTGATGTCGAGGTCGGGGGCGCTCGACGCGGCGTTGCTCACGACGCTACGGCGGCCACGCGTGACGGACTTTCCGGCAACGTAGGGTTTACCCGAAGACACGGCCTTGCGAGCGCCGAGCTTGGTCGCGTTGGCAGGGGCGGCCGCGAAGACGCGAGTGGCGGACATGGCGGACGACATGTTGATGCGGCGGGTGCGAATCGACCGCGGGAGAAGGGTCGTGCAAGGGGCAATGGCCGGAGTACGGACGGGACGGGGGGCGATGGATTTGCGCGATTTGCGGGGAAGCGGCGACAAGCGCGTCCGCCGACAAAAAAATGTTGAAAAAAAATCGCGACGGATCGTATGGCGCCAGTCACAGGATTCCAGGCGCCAGGTTAGCAGGAATGGGTCTCGGAAGTCGACCAAAACGATTTTTGCCGTTTTTTTCTTTCACAGTTTTGTTATTTGCACATTCTACGTACCATTCTAAAGTCTACTCCTCCCTCCCCCCCCATCCCCAAACGCGTCGCCGACGCTCCCCACCACCACCACTGTTTTCCCCACCACGTCACGGTGCTCCAACGCTTTGAAACTTTTCCAAGCCTGTTCCAACGAACACGCCGAGCGTTGTCGGTCGACTTTGGGTTTCAAGAAACCGTTCGCTAACATCGACCCGACTTCTTTCGTACACCGCGCCATAGTTTCCTTATCTTTACTCGCATGCGCACCCCAATACACACCGTGTACCGTGATGTTCTTCACCAGCGCAAGGTTCATTTGCAGTTTTGGTATCTTGCCAGACGCGAACCCTATGACTAAAACCGTCCCACCCCATTTCAGGGACGAGATCCCTTTTTGGAACCCAGCGCCACCAATGGGGTCGAAGAGCACGTCCGCCAATTCGCCTTTTAGTGCCTTTTTAACCGCCACAGGCAACCCCGCGAAGGTTTCCTCTACATTTCGCGGTGTATCCTGGTCAATCTTGACATCGTGAAGCGTATCGCTGTCCAGACACACATCCGCGCCCGCTTCTTGGCAGGCTTTTATTTTTTCCCCGCCTCTCGCCACCGCCACCACGAAACACCCAATCGCTTTCGCGATTTGCACCGCCGCGTACCCCACGCCCCCGCCCGCGCCTAACACGAGCACGTTCGTACCAGGGCCCACTCTGGCTCGGTGCACAAGCGCGAGGTACGCGGTGCCGTACGCGATTGGGAACGCAGCGGCTTCGGCGGGCGAGACGTTTTTGTTTTTTGGGACGGGAAAAATAGATGACGCCGCATCTGGTACCACCACCTGTTCCGCCATAGCGCCTCCCCCGACCACCACTCCCGCGACGGTTTGCCCTACCGCGAACGTCTTTGCGTTCTCCACATCTCTCCCCAGCTCAGCAATCACTCCGCAGAACTCGCCTCCCGGAATGAACGGCAGGGCGGGCTTTTCCTGGTACCGGTTACGCACCAGAAGCACATCCGCGTAGTTCAACGAGGCGCAGATCACGTTGACCCTGACGCCCTTCGGGGGCACCACGGAAGGCGCGGGCACGTCCTCCACCCCCAAAACGCCCCCATCGGCACGAGACCTCGTCGGGTCCCCCCAGGCGTGGCACACCAGCGCGCGCATCGCGCGAGTGACGGTGACGGAAGCACGCAATCGTTGTTGAAAAATTTCGCTGGCCAAAAGACAAACGAGACGAACTAGAACCGAGACTACACACGAAAAAAGGGACACAGCAGAGAGCAAAACTCTTTTGGTTTGTGTTACATGGTATAATCACGCCTTCGCCGGTCACGTCGCGCCGGCCGTTTCCTCGCCCCCGGTTGTTTTTCCCTCGCCCATCTCCTCCATGCGCTCCAGCAAGCGCGTCAACATCGCTTTCTCCTCCCCAAACTGCTCGTCCTCGCGGTCGTTCTGGAAGTTCGCCAGGTACGAAATTAGCTTTTCTTTGTTTTTCAAAAGAATCGTCTGCACCGCTAGGGACTTGTCCGGGTTCGCCACAAAAACCTTGAACACGTGAAACGCCTCGAACTGGATGGAGCGCGCTGCGTTTAGTGAAACAAAGGGGAGGAAGGGGAGGAAGGTTGGTTAACGTGTTTCGCGACGTGTATGCGTAAACAGTCACCCGTGATCGGGCCTCCACAGGGCACTTGTGATGTGTGTAGTAAGAACATGTGTGTAGTAAGAACAGGGCACTTGTGATGCGTGTAGTAAACAGTCACGTAGGCGCGGTAACAACGGTCGGGTGGATTCGGGTTCCTGCGCAAGGCCGTCGGATTACCTTCGTCGCGCAGCAGGTTCATCATGAGGCACATGTTCTCCACCGAGCCGATGTACTTCAGCATGGATGGGGCGTTGGATCGGTCAAGAAGCAGCTCGCTGAGAAGCTTCAAACTTTGCCGCCTCGTGACGTAGTTTCCCGTTTCCAGCATCTGGTTAAAGGCCGGGAAAAAGACGTCGTACTTTTCCGAAAGAAACGCCGCGCTCAGGTTTTTGTGCCTGGTGAGGATTTCCTTCCGATTGTAAAAATTATCGTCAGTCGGGGTATGGGCAACCAGGGAGGCGGTGTGTGGTGGGTGGGAAAGGCCCTTACCCGGAAACTCGCCGCGGCGTCGCTTGCCTGATTGTAAAAAAATAAATGTCAGTCGTGTATGGGCAATCAGGGAGGCGAATTGTGTTGGGTGGGAAATACGTACCAGTTCGAACGTGGGTAAAGACATGTACTGAAACATCTTTTGAAACTCGGGCGCACGTAGCAGGTGGCGGCACAACGTTTCGTACCGCGCGACTTCCTGAGATTGTAAAAAATAAATGTCAGTCTGTATGGGCATTCAGTCGGCGGAATGTGGTGAGTGGGAAATACTTACCCTCAACATGGTGCCGTAGGTCAGGGACGCCGCGTTGTTCCCGACGGCGTCTTCGCCCAGCTCGCTCGCGGTGAGCAGAACAAGCAGCAAGTTCGGGTTGTCGTTCAAGTGCTCCACGTGCGGCAGTTGTTCGTTGCCGTCGACGACTAGCACGTGCCGCACCACCGCGTTGAACACCGCCGCGGCGTCTTTCCGGGTTTCGAAGTACAACTTGGGCAAGAGCGTGATCAGCTTTTCGGTGACGTTTTGTTTGTGCGTTTCACACGCCAAAGCGGCTTGATTGTACACAAGAAAAGTGGTTAACGTCTTGTGTATCGCGCCGTGTGGACAACAGTCACCAGCGTTAGAAATAAAATAGTCGTGGGATTTGGGAAAGGCCAACTACTTACCTTGCAGCTCGGGATCCGGCTCCTGGTCGTCCTCGCCGCCGCCGAACATGATGACCCTCATCTCGCTCAAGTACTTCGCGCACGACTCTTGGCACTGGGTTTGGAGCGGGGGGTGGGGAAGGGTGGGTCAGTGCGTGTGGTGAGCTGGTGCGGCTAGTGGCGTGTTGAAGATGCTTAAATCTCATCGAGAGATCGCGAAAGGAACCTCGTGGCAATTTGCCAATCAGAGAACACCCCTACCTTCTCGTCGCCCCCGTCCGCCAAAACAGTCAACGCGTTGCTCAGCTTCAGCGCCAGCTCCGCGGGCGTGCGTTTGTGTTTCTTGAAAAACGACGACATCGCGAACGAGGGACTGCCGGACGCTTGCGCAGAGCCGTAGTGGCGCGATTGAACGGTGCCATCGCGTTTCGAGGGGCGGCGTTTCCAAATTTTTCTGGGCATCAAAAAAGTCAAAGCCAACGAATCGTCGATCGGTCGGTGCGCAGTCGCGCGCGCGCGTGGCCACCGCGGTGCTTTTCGTTATTAGACGACGCGCGGGTTGGCGGCCGTGCGGAGAAGACGTGTGTTCGTGGTACCACGAAGTACCTGAACGTACTCTTCTGTTGAGTAACAGACCGTCGAGCCAGGTTCACCGACCACCACCATGGCGCCCATCGACCTGGCCATGATCCGGCGCCGGGCGGAGCACAACGAAGGCATGGTGAGTACGCTTGAGGAGGTTTCGTTGCACCAGCAGGAAATCGAGAAAATCGAGGGGCTTGGCCAGATTTGCCGCCACCTTAAAATCCTGTACATCCAGAACAACCTTATAAGCAAGCTCGCGAACCTGCACCGGCTGAAGGAGTTGGAGTACGGAAACTTCGCGGTGAACAACATCGTGAAGATTGAAAACTTGCAGCGGTGCGAGAGCCTTGCGAAGCTCGATTTGACCGTGAATTTCGTCTCGAAAGCGAGTTTGCTAACCGTACACACGCTAAACGCTAACTACAAGCTGACGGATTTGTACTTAATGGGGAACCCATGCTGTGACTTTGGGGGGTACCGGGCGTTCGTAGTGGCGACGCTGCGCAACCTGAAAAAGCTGGACGGGAAAGACGTGACGCCGAGCGAACGGATATCGGCTACGCAAAAGTTGCCGGAAATCACGGCGCAGCTTCTGAAAGAACTGAAACGAGACGGCGTGGACATCGACAACGCGCGGAAGGTATCCGACGCCAGGGACCTGGCACCTGACGAAAACGACATTGCTGAGATTCTGCAAACTCCGGAAAACGAAAGGCGCTGGTGTCCCGCCACGCGCGTCGCGGAGCAACGCGAGAGCGCCGCGTTGCGGGACGAACAGGTGCGTGTTGGGGCTTTCCAAAATCCGCCACACCGGCCGTTTACCTGCGCTGTGTGGAGTGTCGTTACGGCAAACGTCTTACCACCCCGATAAGCGCACCCCCGAGTTCAAGACTGTTTACTCACGGTACGAAAATCGCCCTGCACTTCCGACTCCGCGACTGACCCTTTTCTTTTCCAAGCGCAGGATGGCAAAAAAAAAGAAAACGTCGACGCGCTGTTCGCGAACGACGGCGGCGGCAGTCGGCGGTCGCAGAAACCCAGGCACGTCGGTTTCCCCGAGCTCCCTACAGATATGTCAACGGCGCGGCAGTGCAACGAAGGCGAGTTCGATTTCCGTTTCGACGAAAACGGCGGGGAGTTTGGCGAGTCGGTAATTCTGGAAGGTTCGCGTCGCGCGTTTCCCAAATCCCGGACCACTATTACAGCCCCTCTCGCTACAGTACACTTCATTAAAACGAGTTACTACATACACACGTAGACTGTTTGCCCATACAAGACTGACCTTTTCTTTTATTGGTATCAGTGCAGGTTGGGAAGTTCATGGACACTTCTTTGATGGATGTGGACGTGCATCCGAATTTGGTCCGAGTGCTCGTCAAAGGACGGCTCCTGCAACTGGCGTTGCCGGAAGAGGTGCGGCCTGACTTGAGCATATCGCAAAGATCGAAAGTCACGGGGAGTCTCGTGATACAAATGCCGAAACTCAAGGGCGATTCGGGGAAAGGTTCGGGCGAGGGTTCTTCGATTGGTAAACAAAATAAAAAAGATATCTCCAACCGCAACCCGGGGTGGGCGGCGAGCGGCACGGGGAGCGAAACCGGGGATGAGCTGCGGCGCCGGAAAGGACGAGGTAACTCTGGGTTAATAAAGAAACTGGGTAACGTGAGTTTGCGGAATATCGTGACTGACACGCACCGCACCATCGGCGGCGGCGGCGACATTATTTCCGAAGCGCTCAAACCGCCCGCGCCCGCGGTCGCCGCGACGCAAACCGCGGTGTACGGCTCGGAAAGCGACGACGAACCGCCCGAGTTGTAATTTAAAGGAAGACTAATTACTCTGTCCCTGACATCGTGCGTCCTCGAAGCTAATACACGCACAGCTGTGCGTCGTATCGGGTATATAGCATACCGCGACGCCCGCGTCGCTTTGTACGTCTCCCTTTTTTTACATCACTTATTATTTTTTCCCCTTCGGTCCCGTGCCCGTGATCTTCTCGAACGCGGCTTGCCCCAAAAGCCACACCGCGAAGAACAACGCCGGGCCTAGCACCACGCCTCCTGGGGCGAAGTACCAACCGAACCAGGCGTCGGATAAGGCGACGTCACATATTTGGGACGCAGCGATTGCGGGCGCGGGCACGGAGGCGACGAGCGCGACGGAACTGATGGCGCTCGAAACGACGACACCACGCGATCGAACTCGATTTCGGTGCGATTTCGCTTTCGGGACGGAGGCGTCCGGAAGTCGTGCGACGACGACGCGGCGTGCGCGGGCGCGGCGGGTCCCTCGAGTCACCACTCGCGGGACATGCCGCGTCGTGGACGCCAAGGCTGACATCTCACAAAGAAACCACCAAAGCGTGGAGTGTTCTGTGATGAACGCTCCGAGACTCGGTTTCTTCGAAAAACGTGCCTCGGACTTTTCGTTATTATTTTCGGTCGCTTTGCAGTCACGCCGAAAAAGAAGCTTCCCCTCACTCTCGCGAGCACCCTGGAGACACCGCATACACTCGTTCGCGTGTTCCGAAGCAACCAAAATGCCCCGCATCACTCGCATGTCGTTCCAAAACACCACCGCGCGCCTCGCCGTCGCGGTGCTGGTGTTCGCGGCGTGCGCCTTGCGGTGCGGCGCGGTCGTTTCCGAACCCGAGGCTGGGTTGGCAAAAAAAGTTGTGCCCTCCAACCCCAACGCGCTACCAATACGTCTCCCCCCTGACCCGAAGTGCCCGTGGCTCGCTGACGGCGTCGTGGGCGCCGCGCGCGCCAGCCCGCTGGTCGCGGCGATCGTCGCGAGAACGCGCGCAGCCGCGCCCTTCGGCCCGGGGAGCTGGCCGGACAGGTTCACGCTTTCCGAGGCGAACGCCGAGGAGGGACCGAAATACGGCTGGAGCAAGGCCGCGATTTTCTCCTTGACCGTTCCGGTCGACCAAGCGTCCGCGCAGAGCTGGCTCCCCGATGCGCTGCTCACTGTGACACCGGACAGTACCGCCCGAGTGTTCGTGGCGTGGTACCCCGACTCCTTCTGCTGCGGGCCGTACCACGAAATCGGCATTGTTTTGAACGTGACGCACGTCAAGTCTGGAATCACGGCGGCGCACTGTCCGTGGATGCTGGTGGACTCCGACCGCAGCATGATCGCGGGAAGGGAAGTGCTTGGGTTTCCCAAGAAACTCGGTACGTTTTCGTTCACGGTGAACGGCAAGGAGGTACGTGAGTTGTCCACGACCGAGCTGGTGGATGCGCTGACGGCATCCGAGACTGTTGCCGAGATCAAAGCAACCGTTGAGAGAGGCGGGACTACTTTGTTCAACGCCTCCGGTACGCTAAGCGGAAAAGCGCCAGTCGGGACCACCGCGTTCGGGGGCGTGGCGAACGAAACCCTGGCGTTTCTGAACGTACAAACGAACCACCCGATCCCCCCGAACGCAGATGGGACGAACGACCCCGCGTGTCTCGGGAACCGGCCGCGGCTAGTGCAGTTCACGTTTGACGAGGTTCCGGTTGTTGGTAACGCGTGGGCGGTGGCGGACACTGTGCTTGTTTTGAACGGCACGAAAACGGACAAAATCACCACGCCGTTTACCAGTACTCTTCCGAGTTCCAACGGCAGTGCAAGTACACAAAATTCCGTGCAAAGCAGGGTAGACGTCCTCACCGCGAGTTTCGTCGTAACGAACTTCTACACCGGCACAGAACAAACCCCCGCGATGGGCGAAAGCGTTCCGCAAGGGTACGTCGAGGACGACGATATTTACTGGCTGCGGTATCAGTAGATTTTGTGTATCAAAACGTGTCTGTGTCTGTCCTCTGTATCTTCTCTCGTCCCAATCAGACGTAACTTCTCAGTCGTTTCCCTCGTCCGGTTTGTCAAACCCGAAGTAGCCACGGATGGTGAACGGCTCTTGCTTGATCTCGGGATCGAGCTTGGCTTCGGGCTCTTGCTTGATCTCGGGCGAACGCTCCGGCTCGCGCTTGACCCGCTTCGAACTGGGCGGAGCCGCGCGTGCCGCTTTGCACGTCGTGCAGCTGTATTTCAGCTTGCCATGGGGGCACGGGTTGCACGCCGCACAGTTTTTGTTCAGCTTGCCGAGGGGGCAAGGGGTGTACTCCACGCAGTCCTTTTTCACCTTGCCGTGCGGGCAAGGGTAGCAGTCCGCACAGTTGCTTTTCACCATCCCGTGAGAGCAGGGGGTGCATTCCGCGCACCAGTATTTCCGCTTCCCGTGGGGGCAGGGGTTGCACTTCTCGCAGTTGTTTTTCACCTTTCCGTGAGGGTAGGGGGTGCAGTCCGCACAGGCATATTTCACCTTCCCGTGCGCACAGGGGGTGCACTCCGCGCACTTGCGTTTCACCTTCCCGTGGGGACACGGGTTACACTCCTCGCACGGGTTTGTCTCCCTTCCATGCGAGCACCGCTTCTTTCCCATCACGCTTGGTCAGTCGTCGCGTGCCGCGCGCCAGGACGTGTGCCCGTACACGCGAAGAGGAGTCGTAGCTTTGTGGTGACGTTTTCGTTCATGGCCAGAAAAAAAGTAACGGAGATGAAAAAAAGGATGACCGAAAAGCGCGGCGACCTGCCAGCTAGATCTCTGCCAGCTGGCCTTCCCTCATTTCGCGGGCGCACTCGCGTCTCCTCGTGACTTGGTGGGATGTCTGCGAGCCCCGCGCGAACGTTTCTGTTCGCGCGTTTCGCGCAGCACGGCGTCACCGCGCGCGCGGCAGCGTCCGCGCGGCGTGTCGCCGTCCGCGCGACCCCGTTGGCGCGGTGCCGAAATGACACATTCGGCCAAATCGGTTCTCTCGGCGGCGCGCCGCGCGTCTTGACCGTCCAAGGAGGCTCGCGCGCGTTCGTTTCCGCGTGCGTGTTTCGCGACGGAGGGAGACGACAAGGCTTCGGGTTACTCAGCGCGCGACGACGACTCGCCGGTGTACGAGTCGTGGTCAACGCGTTGGGCGACGTGAAGGAGGAAGAGGAACCTGATTTACCCGCCGCCGACACTGTGTCGGGAGCACGAAATCTCGACTCGGTTTCGGAAACGCAAAAGGCAACCGCCACGCCGGAGGACGCTTCCAAGAAAGGCTCGCACCAGCTCATCACTTTTTTCATGTTCACCAAGGTTCCTTGCTACGAAAAGGAACTGGAAGAGCACCGGGCGTTCATTGAAACAAACGAGTTGGAGCTTCGCGGGCGGATATATCTCAACGGCCAAGGCGTAAACGCGCAGATGAGCGGCAAAGGAACAGATGGCGAGACGTACGCGCGCTGGGTGGAGAAACGCACACACTTCAACGGCATGCGCATTTCAATTTACCCAATCGATGCGCAGGCGCACCCCAAGCTGTCCCTGCGGTACAAGCCGCAGCTGGTGCAGCTGGAGGGAGGCACCGCGCACTTGCCGTTGACGGACCCTGAGAAGCGCGGCACGCCGATGAGTCCGCGGGAGTGGCACGAAAAAATCGGGGACGTTCTGGCCGGGAAAAAAGACGCCCCCTTGCTGCTAGACGTCCGGAACGGATACGAGTGGGACGTCGGGCACTTCAAAGGCGCGCGGCGGCCGGTGCAGGAGAGCTTCCGGGAAACCGTGGCCACGAACGTGGACGGGGTTACCGGAGGCAACGTTTCAGACGGAACGACGCGCGCAAACGCGCGCGAAACGGTCGGCCCGCTCGCGGGGGTTGACAAAAAGAAACCGATCATGATGTACTGCACCGGCGGCATTCGCTGCGACGTGTATTCCACGGTGTTGAAGCAACAGGGGTACGAGAACGTGTTCACCCTGGAAGGCGGCGCGCAGGCGTATTTCGAGCAGTACGGTTCCCGCGAGGACCGGGCCTGGAACGACCAGCTTTTCGTGTTTGATTCGCGGCTCGCGATGACCCCGGGCGGGTTACCCGCGTCCTCCAGCGGCGCCGAGGCCGCGACCTTGACGTGCCACTGCTGCCACAAAAAGAACGCCAGCGCGCCGCACAGGAACTGTCCGAACGTGGATTGCAACCGGCTGTTTTTGGTGTGTGTAGGGTGCGTTTCGTCGGGGGGCGGTTTTTGCTGCGCCGAATGCGGAAAAGCGTCGCACGTCCGCCCGAGTTTGCTGCAGCCGGAGCGGTACCAGAAATACGCGCACTACACGGACGGCGAGGCTGTTTTGCGATCGGAACGCAGGGGCGAGGGCCGGAAGGAGAGGCGGCAACGACGCAGGGTCCGTAAAAAGGCGGAGGCGAGCGAGATCCGGGCGAACGACGCCGCATCCGGGGTGAAGCCTCGTAATTTGCTACGCGCGGTGCGCGTCCTAGAGAAAGCCGCGCAAGACCCGACGGCTTTCTCGCGAAACGAAAAAGGAACCGGCACGCTCGCCGCGCGAACGCGGAGCATCGTCGCCGCCGCGGGGTTGTTGGAGGATACCGAAACCACGAGTCCAGATTTGGCGTACAAATCGCAGCGGGAGAAACTGCGGAAAGCGGCGGAGGCGATCGCGAACGGAAACGAGTGCGGTTTGGATCTTGTGCAGCTGCGGGCGATGGCAGAGGACGAGTTTGGACATGAGACGGGAACGAACGAACAGCGAGAAGAACGCAAAAGCGAGGTTTGTTAAATCACGGCTTCGACTCTTGACCTAAGAAATAGAGACTTTTATTTCAACCAATGGAAGCAGTACTCTCGGTATTTGTTACGAGTATTTCATATTTATGGTACAACGCGCGCCGTGCCGTGCGCGACGCCGAGGCGTATCGTGACAGTGTATTAGTGTCGTGTGTGTGTTAGTTTCCGTGGTAACCCCGATATGGACCGATATGTCGACGGTTTAAATAGTTCGGGGGTCGTCGCTCTCACGACGCCGACGACGCGCCGGGCAGGCTGTCACTGTTTCCCAGTTTCATAACGTGCAGGTCCCCCAAGGCGCCTCCGTCCAGCGCCACGCGCGCCGTGTTCGCGTCGCAAGCTTTGGAAAACGCAACGACGTGCTCCCCCTGAACCCCCGTGCTGTGAATGCTCACCACGACCCCGCGCGGCGCGAAGGTTCTCCACAAATACAGCTCCTCCGTCTCGGCCGACGAAAACTGCCTATCGCTCCGGCGCCTGACGAGTAAGCTACGTGTTGCTTCCGGCTCCGACTCGGACGACGCGTGCGTGTGAGTAATCGGCGGCGTTTCCGTTTCCAGCCGGTCGAGCATCGCGCGCGCTTCGAGAGCGGTGATCCCAGGTGTCGCCGCACGATCCAGCCCGTGGTGGACGGACGTCGCGCCTGAGTCGCCCGAGTTATCGCGAGGCCCGCAGTATCCCGTTTCCACCGCCGGCCCCCGGGCCCACATCCCGGGCTGGTCGAAAGACCCGACCGGGCTGACGGGTTGCGCGCGCGTTGAGCCGTTTACCTCCCTTGCGGACTGAGAAGACAGCGCAACTGAAGGCATCTGCTGTGCAAGCACAGATCCCGGGCCGAAGTTGTTCCCGCCCCTAATGCTGGACCCGCGACTTCCCAGGGAGTCCGCGGCGCTGCCGCCGTGCGGCGACCGCGCGCCAGGGAAGCTCGAAAGCGACACGCCGCCGCGGCTGCCGAAACCGTTTTCGTGTGGAGTCTCCAGAGACGTTTCCCCGAAAGCAACAACGTGTGTGGCGGTGTGGTCCATGGACCCGCCGATGGCGAACATAGCGCTGAGCCCGCCGACCCGTTCCCCGCTTGCGGAGTCGGAGGCGTGGGTTTCGCGGCGGCGTTCTTCACCCGGGTTCCCAAGGGTTCCGCGTTCGTCGCGTTGCCCGAAGTTCCCGTTGTACGTACCGTTCGCCGATTCGGGCGACCCTTGAAACTCAAGCGACCCCCCCGCCGCGGGCCCCCACCGCGGCGAGCCGCCGAAGCTCCCGAAGCTCCCGTTCCCGGTTTGCCACCGCCTGCCGTCATGCGCGCTGCCCTCGTCGATTGATTCGTGGAAACTGTTGTTTCGCTGAAACGGCGGCTGGGTTTGCGAAACGCCGCCGTTACCGTCGTGGGGCGGCCGGCCTCCGCCGCCCGCCGCGTTCGCGTGGCCCAAGGACCCGAAGCTCCCCAGCGAGTTAAGGCTCCCGTGGTTGGACGTCCCCCCCAAGGAGTGCATTTGTTGGTGACCCTGTTGCGTGTGCATTTGTTGCCCGTGCTGTTGGTGCTGCAGCATCGCCAGGGACACCGAGTTGTGCTGCGCGAGCAACACGTTGGACATCGGGGTTTGGGTTTGGGTTTGCCCGTGTCCGTTCCTCGCGTACGGCGACCCGCCCAAAAACTCGTCCGGCGAGAGGTGCGTTCCGTTGGATACCGAGTTCCCCCGCGACGAAACGCCGCTGCCGTTGCGGCTGTTGTCCCGGTCTGTTTTCCCCCTTCCGCCCGGGCCTTTGCCGTGCGAATCCGCAAACCGCATCACGAGGGGTACGGACCCACTCTGTGGCACCACGTTGTTCGCGTTGACCACCGCTGTTATGGCTTGTTCTATTAATTCAAAACGAATCAGCGCCCCCGCGGTGGTCGTGCCGCTCGCGTGTAGCAAACGGCACTCGATTATGTTCCCAAACGTACTGAAAAACTCCCTCAGCTCCCTTTCCTGCCACTGCGGAGGTAAGCCTTTGACGTACACGTTGTCGGACACCACCCCGACGCCGCCGCCGTGAGGCCCGACGCCGCCCGCGGTGGTGGAGTCCGAGTTCGCGAATTTCACTGGCACGATAAAAGCCGAAAGTGTCAGTCTTGAGTCTTACTGTATGAGCAAACAGTCTACTTGTGATGTATTTGTAAGAGCCGCGAGTACTGGTAAGAGTTACCAGTAGTATACTTCCGTCTCGTATGCGCAATCGCGCACGGCGGAACGAGGTGATTGGGAAAGCCCCGCACCTTCTAAACTCCGCCCGCGCACGGACAACCCGTGCGTGCTTCCAATGGCGTGCCGCGCTTGGTGCACGTTTTGGAACTTAACGAAACCAAAACCCCGGCTGGCGTTCGTGGACACATCACGAATCACGCAGCAGCTCTCCACCACCCCGAACTTGTTGAACATGCGTTTCAAACTGGTTTCGTCCACGTCTTCTGCTAGGTTCTTTACGTACACGTTTGAGTGCTGCGACGAGTTTCCGTTTTGGTGTCTCTCGAAAGTTCCGGGCGGTGTCGTCACCCCGCGTCGGTCCCGACTCGAGCCCCCCGGGAGGTAGTTACCCCCCCCGGGGGCCGTGTCTTTGACCACACCAGGGACCCCGGACTCCACCTCCGCCTCCGTGGGAAGCGCGGTCATCAGGGAGGTTAGATCCACCGCGCCGCTTGATGACCCACCGCGGTCGTCGCCACCCAGCGCCCCGGAAAGGCTCGCGGGTGCGTGTGCATAAACAAACGATGGGGAAGATTGGTCCCCACGAAGCGGCGCGGGGGGGTGGTGTGTGAACGCGTTGTTCGTGTGAACCGCGTTGCCACCGAACGCGTCGTGGTCGGGACCCGCGAAAGTTGGCGGGTCCGTGAGACGCATTGGGGGTGTGACCTGTGGTGGGAAAACAGTCCGTGGTGTGTACCTGATGACCAACACCAACACGTCGCTTCGGAAGGATCAAGGTTCAAGGAACAAAACCAATGCCGCGATGATACCTTTTCGATTTACCGACGTAGACAGTCCGTCCGCCCCCCTGGCGACTTGTCCTTTGGAAACGACGCCGAGGGTACTCGCGCGAGATGTCAGATGCCCTTACTTCGCCGCCGTCCCGTTGGGTACGGCGGCGAGTACGGCTCGTGTATACTCGTGCAGGCGAGTATGCCCGTGTCGGGGAAGAAAGGAAGGAACGTCCCCACAGACGATTCGGTCGTTTCCCGCGAACACGCGCGTCGCTTGGTGGAGAGAAAAAGGCGCCAAACGTCGCTGGTTACGAGTGACCTCCGGAGGGATTTAAGAAAAGGGATTTGGTTGATAGGTAGCCAGCCTATCAAATCTCTGTTTCTAAAGGGGGTGTTTAAAAAGCGTTTAGTTTGGGATTTACAAAATGCCTTTCGTTTCGCAGATTTTCGTTTTCTTCACCGAAAAAGCTTTGTTTGAGCAGAGTCCCGTCACCCAGGCGAGTAGAAACGCCATGTGCGACGGATTCTTGACAGAAACGGGTACCTTTTTTTGAGGTCATCGGGTAAGTACAGTCGTACGACGCGACTACTACGGTTCATGCTTCTCATAAAACCCACCTGTAGCGCTGGAATGTCCTGACGAGTCACCCTCCATCATCTCTAACATCAGATTTCAGGATGTCGAATTCCTCAACGCATCTGCGCTACTTCATGGATGAAATCCTCCGAAATAGGATTTGACATTGACATTAGACGGCAAGACACTTCATGATAGAGTTATCTATCGATGTCCCAATGGGGTCATTCACTCTCATTGACGTCCTGGACCTCTGCGCGGCCTTATGTGTGGACCTACCAAAATCCCTAAATCTCAAATCCCTACGTACGTAACGGACATCAACGTCGTTGGTTCCGTGTCGAACGGAAACGACGAGTTAATCATGAGTCGTGATTTAAACCGATACGTGCTGCGCGCTAGAAAAGTCAAATTTTCTCTTACTAGATGTATCCCAAATTCAGCCACGCGGCTCCTCCGAGAGACTTTCTCTCTTGGAAAGCAACAGGGGACTTGGTCTAGTGGGTATGTGACCCTGTCCTACCCTGAGCGCCATTCAATTCCCACTCTCGCGTCCGAAGTAATGCCGATCAAACTTGCAGTTTGACTGACCATGACTTCCCACTTCCTACGAAAAGTATGATTCCTGCTTTGGGTGCAGGAGGTCACGGGTTCGATTCCCGTAGTCCCCCCCTTTTTTTTTGCCATGGCTGCGTAGAGGGCGACGTCCTCTATCTCGTGAGGCTATTTTCAGGTCAATCGGTGATCAGGCGGCTCCATGGGGACGCCCAAGGTAAGCATGGGTGATGCTCGTGTTGCTCTTTTCATTTTTCCAAGAATGATTCTCATCTTTTTCGTTTTCGTTTTCGGCGAACCACGACGAATCTTGACGAATCTTGCATCGGAAGCCTCGACACACAACGACGCGCGCACGACACGCATACGTATCGCTATGTCCTCCAAACCGACACTCGGTGTGGAAACCCACTCGCGCGAGAGCGAGCGCGAGGGCGATGCTAACGTGGGGGAGGCCATCCCCGGCCTTCTCAACGACATCGTCGTCACGCACGTTCTCAGATCTGAGCTTTTCGACGACCCCGCCGATCTCGCACGGCTCCCGCGGTGAGCCGCGCAATGCGCGACGCGGTGGCGGCGACGGGGCTTGAGTTTGATGAACTTGATGAGGATGATGCCGCAGAGCTTGGATGTTTAAGCGCGTTGAAGCACCTGCAACGGGGAGGTCGCCCGTCGCGTCGAGAACGCCTTTGTGAGGCAGCGGCGAGGAGCGGACAGCTCGAGAAGTTGCAGGCGTTGCGCGCAGACGACTGGCCGTGGGACGCGTGGACGTGCGCCAAGGCGGCGGAGGGCGGTCACCTCGAGATGCTGCAGTGGGCGCATGCGAACGGCTGCCCGTGGGGCGCACTGACGTGCTACTTTGCGGCAAGGGGCGGGCACCTCGAGGTGCTGCAGTGGGCGCGCACGAACGGCTGCCCGGGGGACGAGGGGACGTGCGCGGGAGCAGCGGAGGGCGGCAACCTCAAGGTGCTGCAGTGGGCGCGCGCGAACGGCTGTCTGTGGGACGAGTTTACGTGCTCGTGGGCGGCAGGAGGCGGACATTTTGAGGTGCTGCAGTTGTTGCGCGCGAGCGGATGCCCGTGGGACGAGAAAACGTGCTCGTGGGCGGCAAGAGGCGGACATCTTGAGGTGCTGCAGTGGGCGCGCGCGAGCGGCTGCCCGTGGGACGAGGATACGTGTATGTCGACGGCGGATGGCGGGCATCTCGAGGTGTTGCAGTGGGCGCGTGCGAACGGCTGCCCATGGGACGTGATGACGTGCGCGCGGGCGGCTTGTTGTGGGCACCTCGATGTGCTGCAGTGGGCGCGCGCGAACGGCTGTCCGTGGGACTGGCGTAAATGCGAATCGGCACTTCAATCGATCATCCGCACGCGCAGACGCACGCCAAGTTCGAGCTGTTTTGTTACAAGAGGCCGTCCTGGGTCTACGCAGTGACATCGTTGTTACGCACATCCTTCGTACGCCTCTGCTGCGCCTGCAGGCTGTATAACCCTGTGCACTGTGTCAAAAAGGGGTTTATTATTGAATTGGATCGTATTTGTAACATTTTGTCGCATTGGCACCCCGCGGTGTCTAACCACCCGCAACTATCCCCCGTCGAAATGACGGGTACAGACTGCGCTATGCGTAATTGGGCTTGGGTCGTGTATTATTAACATGACTCATACTAATTGCTCACGGCGGGGATTTGGTCTAGGTAAGATGCCCATCCATTCTTCTGAAACGCCTGGAGCACCTTCCCTTTCAATCCTCAAAAAATAACCTTTCAGTCAACAAGTGACTGACTGATCTTCTCCTCTCACAGTGGTATGATCCACGCTTCGGATGCGTGGGGTCGGCGGTTCGATTCCGCCAATCCCCCTTCGGGTCCTGCAGGAGGAAGTCGAAAACCTCCTGTCTCTTTTTTGTTCTTTTTGCTTCGCTCTTTGGTTTCTTCTTTCGAAAGATCGAAACACCATGGCGTTTGACCCATCATCGGATCAACCCCCTAACCATGCTTCCTTGGATCATGCAGCGGTGTCACGCCATCATCCATTGCCTTGCTATTTGCTCCACACGAGTAACGCTTTTCATCTTAATGATTGATTGAAGTGACGACTCGCGTTGTTGAATCAAAACACTATCACCATCACGCAAATCTTTCCATGCGTCTCACTCGCGTAAACACTCGTCATCCCCTTCGTCTCTTTTATTCCTCTCACCGCGTTTCAATCGTCCTCGTCAAAATCGTCGTCGTCATAGTATCCAAGGTGAAAGTGGGACGGGCACCCGTTCGCTTTCGCCCACTCTAGCATATCATAGTGCCCTCCCGCAAACGCTCGTCTGCACGTGTTTACGTCCCACGGGCATCAGTTCGCGCGCAACCACTGCAACACCTCAAGGTGTCCGCCCGCCGCCGCCATCGCGCACGTCCTCTCGTCCCATGGGCAGCTGTTCGCGCGCGCCCACTGCAGCACTTCGTGGTGCCCATCCCTCGCCGCATGCTCGCACGTCTCCTCGTCCCACGGGCAGCCGTTTTCGTGCGCCCACTGCAGCACCTCGAGGTGCCCGTACGACGCCGCAAACGTGCACGTCACCCTGTCCCACGGGCAGCCGCTCGCGCGCGCCCACTGCAGCACCTCGAGGTGCCCGCCCATCGCCGCCTTCCACTCGTGCCACGGGCAGCCGTTCGCGCGCGCCCACTGCAGCACCTCGAGGTGCCAGCCCAACGCCGCCTTCCAGCACGTCCCCCCCTTCCACGGGCAGCCATTCGCGCGCAACCACTGCAGTACCTCGAGGTTCCCACGCCCCGCCGCCTCCTCGCACGTATTTTCGTCCCACGGGAAGTCATTCTCGCGCAACCACCTCAGTATTTCGAGTTGTTCCTCCTTCGCCGCCAACGTGCACAAGCTAATGTAGTCGTTAACCAGGACACTTCCCTGATGCATAAGTTCATCCAGGTCACCTCGCTGATGCAAGAGCTGCATCCCGCTTATGTCTCCGAGCTGTATTGCTTTTCAAGCTTTAAGTTCGTACACTTCACGCCCCGTCACCGCCACCGCGTCGCGCTTCTCACGACTCACCGCTCGGAGCCGTGCGAGATCTGAGGGATCGGGCAGATTGCCCGAACTTAGGATGTGCGTGATGAGGATGTGGACGGGCAGAGCCGCGAAGGCGTCACCAGCGTCGTGCTGGTGCGCGACATCACTAACGTCAAGAGTATTGGGGTGGGAGGTCGGCATGGTGCGTCGTCGCGCGGGCGTTAGTGCGACTTCAAAGCGAACGCGTTGTCGTGGCTTTTTCGTAACGCCCAAGAAAAACTGACACGACCGCCCCCGCACCGCCACCGAGCCGCTTTGAGTCAGGTCACAGCGCCACGCGCGCACAGGCACACGACAGACACACGACACACGACACCACCGCCTGAAGTGGTATGCCCGCACACGCGACGCATGATGTTGACACCCTCCCCGGTGGTGCTCCTATCGCGACCGATGAAGCGACGGACGCGGCGGGCACATCCGGCGAAAATACGCAGAACGATCACTTTCACAGATCTGGGGTCCCGCACCACGCGGAAGGTTCCGACATCGTCCGGGATAACACGCGACACCAATTTCGTGTGGAGCGCGAGTTGTTGATTACGATGAAGCGCATGCATCAGCGAGGCGAAATGACCTTTGACCACGAGTTGTGCGCGGACGCGGCGTTGAACGGGCACTTCGAGATGCTAAAATGGGCGAGGGCAAATGGGTGCCCTTGGGACAGCACCACCTGCGCCAACGCGGCGTTGAAAGGCAACCTCGAGATGCTGGACTGGGCCCGGGCGAACGGGTGCGATTGGGACGCGGAGACGTGCGCGAACGCGGCGAGGCTCGGGAGACTCGAGGTGTTGAAATGGGCGCGCGTCAACGGCTGTCCGTGGGACGAACGGACCTGCACGAACGCGGTGCTCGGCGGACACCTCGAGGTACTGAAGTGGGCACGGGCGAACAACTGTCCGTGGGATGAGGACACGGGGTACATCGCGTCACTCGCTGCGTCCAATTCAATCGGGAAGCGATGATGGGGGACACGACGAAAATAGAAGAAGAACAGCACAGTGTGAGAAAGACAAAAACAAAAACGTTTGTACGAAAGCGGGGGGTGAAACGAGCGCTCGGAGTGAAACGACGATCGAACAACGCTTTGTGAAGAAAACGTAGATGTCGAACTATCACTCTCTTATACACTCGTCATCTCCTTCGTCTGTCATCATCACGTCTCTTTTATTCCTCTCACTCCGTCTCAATCGTCCTCGTCAAAACCGTCGTCGTCCGAATATCCCGATGCGTCCGAGTATCCGGACGGGCACCCGTTCGCTTGCGCCCACTCTAGCATATCATAGTGCCCGTTCCTTTCCGTTTCCATGCACGTCTCCTCGTCCCACGGCGCGCCGTTTGCGTGCGCCCATTGCAACACCTCGAGGTGCCCGTACTCAGCCGCACACGCGCACGTCTTCTCGTCCCACGGGCAGCCGTTCGCGCGCAACCACTGCAACACCTCGAGGTGTCCACCGCCCGCCGCATTCGAGCATACGTCCTCGTCCCAATCGCATCCGTTCGCACGCGCACACTGCAGCATCTCGAGGTGCCCGCCAGACGCCAAGAAACTCAGCGTATCCTCGTCCACTGGGCTGCCGTTCAATATCGTCCAATTCAACATCTCGAGATGACCTTAATTTCTCGCAGAAAAGGACGTACACTCGTCCCACGGGCAACCATTCGCGTGCAACCACTGCAACACCTCAAGGTGTCCAGATTCAGCCGCGAAATAGCACGTCTCCTCGTCCCACGGCGCGCCGTTCGCGCGCGCCCACTGCAGCACCTAAGGCTACCCGTACGCCGCCGCACACTTGCACGTATCCTCGTCCCACGGGCATCCGTTCGCGCGCGCGCACTGTAGAACATCGAGGTGCCCGCCTCCCGCCGCGTTCGCGCACGTCTCCTCGTCCCACGGTGCGCCGTTCGCGCGCGCACACTGCAATACCTCGAGGTGCCCACCCTGCGCCGCATACATGCACGTGTATTCGTTCCATCCGAAGCCGTTCGCAAGCGCCCACTGCAGCAACTCGAGGTGCCCGCCCAACGCCGCACGATGGGACGTGCGTGCGTTATTCGGGCAGCCGTTCGCATGCAACCACTGCAGCACCCCGAGATGCCCACCCCTTGCCGCCGCCGCGCACGTCTATGCGCCCCACGGCCGACCGTCCGCGCGCAACACCTTCAACTCCTCGAGATGTCCACCCCTCGCCGCTGCGTGACAAAGGTATTCTCGTTGATAATACCACGGTCGACCTCCCCGTTGCCCCCGTAGCCGGCGCTGCAGCGCGCTTAAACATCCGAGGTGCAAGGCTTGGTATTCACCTAGCTCCTCAAACCTAAGCCCCGTCGCCGCCGCCGCGTCACGCATCGCGCGGCTCACCGCGGGGAGCCGTGCGAGATCTGCGGGGTCGTCGAAATTCTCAGATCTGAGAACGTGCGTGACGACGATGTCGTCGAGAAGGCCGGGGATGGCCTCTTGCGCGTCGGCGAGGCTCGCGGAAATAGTGGCGGTGGCGATGGTGCCGCTCGGGGCAGTCATGGCGGTATGTGTTGCGTAGGAGGATACGTGGAGGGTGGCGTGTGCGCGTCGTTGTGGCGAGAAGTTTCTTTATGATAATTGCCAAAAAAAGAGCGACTCGATATTTCCAATGAGTTGCATCCCGACGCACTCAGCGCCAGAGCGTCGCATCACCGTCGAGGCATCACCGCCTCGTCACGGAGGATGTTCGCGTCTCTGGTACACCGCGCGGTGGCGGTGGCGCCGCGCGGAGGCGGTCTGGCGACCGCGGTGCGTGACGCGTTCGGGGCTGTGTCTCGGGTTCACAACGCCCACTGTTGGGCGAAACCATCGTCGTCGTCTTTCGCGTGGAACGCGCTGAGTGGAACCGCCTTCGCGGGTCGAAATACCGCGACGTTTCGGTCGTCACCGTCGTTCGCGGCGTCCGTGGCGTGGGGAATGGCCGGGGCGTCGAAAGGCGCCTCCGAGGTGGTGCGCACCGCACGCGGTGCCGCGCGCGTGCGAGGGTTCGCGACGAACCGATGGAATCCACGAACCGACGGAACGTGCACAGGCAAAGTTGGGGTCGGAGGAGGAGTCATCGGTACCGCACAACACCACATGAAAAGTATGGTAAAGCTTCCCAGCGGTAGAGTCGATGTGCCCGCCGGCGCCGGTCCCTTTGCTTCAAAACCGCACCAGCCTGTCCGGTGGTACTACAACAACGCGCAAGGAGGCAATAACAACCAGGTCCGTTTCCCGCCGCCAGCGACGCCGCGGTTCGACGGCGAGCAGATGCTTACAAGTTTGATCGGCGCGAACACGTTTATTTTTTTTCTCTGGCAGACCGTGGACCCACGGTTCATGCGCGACAACTTCACCGTCTCCGAAGCCTCTGTGTACACGGGCAGAGTACACACCGCCGTAACCGCCGCGTTTTCGCACTACGACTTTTACCACTACGCGTCCAACATGCTAGCACTTTATTACTTCGGGCGGAACATAGGAAGCGTGATGGGCGGGACGTTTCTTTTGAATTTGTACCTCGCGGGGGGGGTCGTCGCGTCCGTGACGCACGTGGTGTGGTGCAGGTGGGAAAGGGAGAAAAGATTTGGTGGTGGTAACAACCGAAAAAGGAATGGCGTGCTGCAGCAAGCTGGGCGGTGGATGGAAAATAATACCGGCATGGGCAAACAGTGGCGACTCTCGCCGCCCGCGCTCGGCGCGAGCGGAGCGGTCAACGCCGTGGTTTTCCTAAACGCCGCGCTCTTCCCATTCCAAACCATTTACTTAAACTTTTTTATTCCCATGCCCAACATCTTGTTCGCGGGGATGTTTCTTGCGAGGGATGTTTATGGCGCGCAACTCGGGATGGGGGGGTCGGGCACGGGGCACGCCGCGCACCTCGGGGGCGCCGCGGTTGGCGCCGCAGCGTGGGGGCTGATGCGAGCGGGGGTGTTTCGAAAAGGGGGAGGGGGGTGGAGGCGGTGACGACGTCTCTGTGATGTCATCAGATGCTGCTTTACATCGTCTTCCAACGTACGTCGGTAAAGAAAAAAATAGGTCTCACTCCTATTCAGGGCAGCCGTTATCGTGCGCCCATTGCAGCACCTCGAAGGACCCGCCCCCTGCGCATCCGCAAACGTATCCGAAAAGAATATCTTATTCGCTCGTCTCATCATCGTCCTCGTCCGTATCGGCAGAGAAACTGTCGGCCGATTCGTCAGACAAACTGCAGTCGCTCTCGATGTACCCGAGGTATGCCGCCATACCCCGGGTCGATGCGGTCCACCTGCAGCCGTTTGCGCGCAACCACTGCAGCAACTCGACATGCCCATCCTCCATCGCCCCCAAGCACGTCCTCTTGCTCCAAGAGCAGCCGTTTGCACGCGCCCACTGCAGCACCTCGAGGTGCCCGCCCCCCGCCGCCCCCGAGCACGTTTTCTCGTCCCCCGGGCAGCCGTTCGCGCGCGCCCACTGCAGCACCTCAAGGTGCCCACCCCCCGCCACGTTTGAGCACGTAAACTCGCTCCACGGGCATCCGCTCGCGCGCAACCACTGCAGCACCTTGAGGTTGCCGCCCTCCGCTGCTCCCGCGCACGTCCCCTCGTCCGACGGGCAGCCGTTCGTGTGCGCCCACTGCAGCACCTCGAGGTGCCCAACCCCCGCCGCGTTTGAGCACGTATACTCGTCGCATGGGCAGCCGTTTTCGCGAGCCCACTGCAGCATCTCGAGGTGCCCTCCCCCCGCCGCGCACGAGCACGTAAACTTGTCCCACGG
>Ga0209502_10000131_pt1 | contig 80578 bp, 57 predicted proteins | sample ArcticOcean_MG_C_10_FD_187442 | JGI IMG/M metagenome (GOLD analysis project Ga0209502, IMG submission 187442) | Marine microbial communities from western Arctic Ocean - ArcticOcean_MG_CB11_90 (SPAdes) (version 2) | ecosystem: Environmental > Aquatic > Marine > Oceanic | place: Arctic Ocean... | reverse complement strand
TGGGTGTTTTCTTTTTTTTCCTTTTCAATCGCTTTTTTGATTGCTTCTGTCGCCTCTTTAAGGGCTTTTATTTGTACCTCATTCATTTCGCCTTTTGTCGAGTGGGTTTCTTTTTCTTGTGTACCATCACTTTTTGGTGGAGGAATTGGTTTACCATTTTCGTCGATGGGTACGTCTGAACACCTTAGGATGGCCCATTTGATGTAAATATCAAGTTGGTAGACGATATATCCATATAACCAATCTGTAAAATTGTACCTTGGATCTCCGTTGTCGTACCATTCTTGGTGGACCTGTTCAAACTTTTCAAATTTTTTTGTTGCTTCCTGCCATGTCCCCATCCAGTTTAAAAACCAACCATTTGCATCGCGTTGGGCTTTGGTCGATAATTCATCAACAATCTCCTCCAGTGATTCTATACATAGTCCCATGGAGTTGCGGTGATGACCTACCTTGGGTCGAGGTTGCGAATACAACATATTTAGATTGAAGTATGATTTAAAGTAAGATAAATCGCCTTTCAATACTTTTAAGGAGCCGCCAACCCAGTTGTGAGCACCCTGAATAGCCGAGTTTTGTTTTGACAATGTGAGCAAGTTTTTCAAATTATTATTGTAATAAATATTCCCATAATAGGTTTCAAATCCCTTTTGACAAGCACTACAGACAGGACGACCTCCCAACACGCGCATATTTAAATTTCGAAGCGATTGTGAATTAACTGATTTGAAACTTGGCATTTGCCACGGATTTTTTGTATCTGAAACAGCCATTCTGTATGGAATATGTGGTGCACGGGATTTCAAATATTTTTCTTGGCGCTTGGCCATCCATTCGTATACGTCGACGTACAAATCAACGACATCGTGTTTTGTAAAATCAACTTCGTCATTGTATTTTTTAAACACTCGTGCTGCAACCATACCCATCATCAATATAAATGCAAATTTACCATCTTGAGAGAATTCATAGCTATTTGACATATCCATCTCAAATGTGTCACCGCCGTCATCGGGAAATACGGTTTCAGGGTGTTCGTATCGAAACACAAACAGTGTTATTTCGTCGCCAGTTTCTTGATTAGCGACAGAAAGAAGCCTTTCAATATCCTCGTATTCCAATATCTCTTCGTCATTTACTTTCAACAACACATCCTGCTTCATGGGAGGTTGCTTATTCCACGCATACGTATTTTGTTTAATCGATTTTTTGAATGCGCCTGACCAGCCATTGATCACAGTACGAGCATGTGGTGGTAAATCTTCCCAATTGTCTTCAGTGACGCCTTTCGTGAGTGTAAGTCCCAATAATTTTTCTTTTGGATTTAATCTGGTTCGATTTAATACGATTCGATATACTTTTCCGTTTGTTCTGGGTACAGGGATTAATTTTTGATAATTTCCAATAGATATGTCACCTTGGGCCATGTGTAAGTTGTCGGAATAATCCGTAATTCCTATTTCTTGTCCAACCATATCCTTTTCGGACCAATCTTTCACCAATTCGGACCAATCTTTCACCAATTTACCTTGAAAAACACCTTTTATTTTCTTTACTACAGACTTGAACACCATATCCAACGAAGGTTCATTTTCTTCGTCTGTCAAATAAAAATAAAACATGAATGGATTTTTAGGAACAGATTTCCAGCTTTCATTTTTGGCTTCGATCTCCAGTTCCCATCGCTCTTCGAGTTTTTCCAGAAACATATTGTAAAAAATGCTATATTGATTCACGGGTTCTTGCGTAATTTCTTCTTTCAATATATGTTCCAAAGTCGATTTGCCTTCATCATTGACACGCATGAATGTCAGCAGTGGGTTTTCGTCAACATAATGTATACCATGGAGTTTGCGCAAATCATTCAGTTCTTCCAATGCAGCTCTACTTAATCCACGTCTTTCCAACTTAAATTCGTTAATTTTTACACGCTCTTCTTCTTCGATTTGAACCAATTCCGACATATACTCTTGTTTTTTCACACGGAGTTCTTCAATTCTCAGTTTATTCTTCGTACTAACGTACGCCACACCAGATTTATCACTATTACCTTCTGCGATTTTAATGGCCTCCTCGGTTTTTTCTTTGAGTTCTTTTTCCAATTCATTCAATTCCTCTTCCTTTTCAACCGAAGACCTTTTTTTCAATTCTTCGACAGCTTTTTCTTCCTTCTTTAATTCATTCTCCTCTGTTTTTTTTTCTTCTTCCAATTCTTTGAGTTCTGCTTCTTCTTTTTCTATCGTTTTCTCCGTTTGTTCCTTCTTATCCAATTGCAACTGTGACGCATCTATAATTGAATTTATTTTTTCAACGTTAGCTTCCATTTCTTTAATATTTAGGTTCGACATAGAAATATCTTTATTAATTTTGTTCAATTTGTTTTTCAATTCACGCGTCACCTCTTCATTATTCGAGAAAAAATCAATCTTATCTTGCACTGCTTTTTTCTCGTTCAAAAGTTTGTCGATTTCTTTTGTACGATTTTCTTGAGCTGTTTTCGTATGATCCTTAATAGACTGCAGTTCGATCTCCAACATTCGTATTTCAACGTCAATTTCCCCCCTTTTTCTTTTTATTTTATCCATTTTTTTTTCGTGTGATTCGATTACATCAGATAGTTCTAACAAACCTTTAGATCGAGGGTCTTTTGGTATAGTTGCACGATCAAATGCCGAGGCTTTCTCGAGAAATCGATACATTTCAACAGCAGATATTTTTTCAATTCCATTTTTCTCTCTAAAATCTGTCAAAAGACCAGGATGTGGTAGTGACGTTTTATAATACCTGGTTTCTTCAAGGTCTAAACTCTTAGCAAATTCAAATTTCGATTTCGAGTTTTCTAATTTCAAACCAACAAACGTACCAATCGGAATCATCTCTTTGCGTTGCGTTCTATATGGAAAAACCAAACCGTTACTCAATACCAAACTACTTGATATTTCGTCAAACGATTCTTCGTCCGGGTTAAACACTGGTATGCGATAAATTTTATTGGTGAGATCATACCAGTGTTTAACCCCGTCATCATCGAATTCAACATAGTATTTATTGGTTTCAGCCTGAAATTCTTTTATAACACAAGACTCCCAAACACTCCCGTTTAACATTTCAATTCTTCTTCCAACTATATTATCGCTTGAAATATCTAATACTTCGAAAGCATAAACACGATAGACTATATTGTTTAAATCATACCATCCCGCACCATCTGGACCATCTGAAGTCTTATATTTGTTGTCAATTGTACGGTATTCAACAATTGTAGCTTCGAGGAAGTTATCATCTTTGTAATACCTGAAATTTTTCCCAACGATATCTTGTCCAGATAAACTAAAATCGTCAAAAGTGTTTCCTTTCATAGCTTCAGTTATCGCGACAGCATGTTTGTGCATTCCATTGTTCAAATGTTTGTGATTGATACCTACGATGTTTTTTTCACTAACTGTAGATGACCACGAAAATGTAGATGACCACGTTTCATTTTCCAATATATTGTACAATAATTCATCGTCATCTCCTGTTGTCACACTTTTTATTTTCCCATAATGAAAGTTTGTATCGTCATCTTTTGTAAATATAACATCGTCTCCCTCATACAAAACAGGGCTCAATATGTCGATAAAGAAGGCAAATGCCCGCGGGTCGAAAAAGACAGTCTTTGGTTCAAATTCAGGATAAGACATTTCCATAATTTCGAATTCTTGACCATCAACATAATCTCCTTGGTCGAGTTTTACTTCATCCTTTTCTCCTTCCTTTTCTTCTTTCTTTTCTTCTTTCTTTTTTTCTTTCTTTTTTTCTTCCTTTTCTTCTTCCTTCAGTTCTTTCCTAATTTCATCTTCTTCATTCTTTTCTGTTTCTTTCTCCAACTCCTCTTCTTCAGCTTTTCTCACGGCTGATTCTACTTCAAGTTGATCTTCAGACTTGTCTTCAACTTCAATATTTTCTTTATTGTCAATTACTTGCCATTCTTCTTCTCCATATGGTTTAAACGTAAATGGTGATTCTGCTGTACCGTTCTTAAATTCACCTTCCACATATTTAATCGTACGAACATGACTTTTATCGATTGGTTCAACAACTTCAATCCATTTTTTATCTTCATCCTTTTCTCCTTCCTTTTCTTCTTTCTTTTCTTCTTTCTTTTTTTCTTTCTTTTCTTCTTCTTCTTTTTCTTCTTCCTTCAGTTCTTTCTCAATTTCATCTTCTTCTTTCTTTTCTGTTTCTTTCTCCAACTCCTCTTTTTCAGCTTTTCTCACGACTTCTTCTACTTCAAGTTGATCTTCAGACTTGTCTTCAACTTCAATATTTTCTTTATTGTCAATTACTTGCCATTCTTCTTCTCCATATGGTTTAAACCTTAATGTAGAGTCTGACAGTACACGCAGTTCACCTTCTTGCCAAGTTCGAACACGGACACGACGACCATCTTTTGGTTTCTCGTCCGTTTGACGCCATTTTGTTTCTTCGGAGGGGGTTTCTATGGCAATCAGTTCTTTTTGTTCTTTTTCATCCATCTTATCCAGCTTTGCATCCTCTTCTTCTTCTTCCTCCTCTTCCTTTTTCTTATTCGGGTCTATTTTTTGAACAGCTTTTTTATTAGCCAAATCGAGATGAACAAGGAATGATTCAAAAACTTTTTCTTTCTTTTTTTCTTCTTCTTCTTCTTCTTTTTCTTCTTTTTCTTTTTCTTCTTTTTCTTTTTCTTCTTTTTTAAATGGAACGATTTTGTGAACAACCAGGTCTCCGATTTTTTCGTCGTTAATTACACGGTAAAAAATGCCTTCAGAGTTATCTTCAGTACTAGTAGATATTTTTTTCAAACGTATTTTTTTACCGATAATTGCCTCTGGAACGTCTTCGTCATACGTAAATGGTCGGTCTTTTCCTATAATTGGAATTGCTTGACACCATTCTGGGCCAGACCGTAACCATTTCTCTGGAAAGTTTAGTTTCTCATAATCCAATCCCAGTTCAGTAGCATATTCTAAACGAACATTAAAAAAGCTTTCGATTTCTGCTATTCGGTCCTCATCGAATGTTTTTTCCATTAAATGTTTGCGTATGTGTGCGTTGTTTTCCAACTTGGGAGTGTAAAAGGTTCGAATCTCACCTTCTTCAATACAACCATCCAGAAAACTAACAACGTCCGTACACCATTCTAACGTAATACCTAATTGCTTTTGCGCGTAATTGAGCGGTGAAAGTTTGGAATTGACTCCCCGTGTTCCCAATATCGACGACTGGCTTTTTTTATTGAGATTCTGCAACATCATAAGAACATTTGAAAATATGACGTACGATTGCAAACTATTCATAGTGTTTATTTGATTGTCTCCGTACTCTGCAGTTTTATTCGTTAGCCATAATGCATCCGTTATAAATTCGCGAAATCCCCTTTCTTCCTTCTCGTTCAATTTCCCTCCTTTCGATATTGTATTAAAGACAGTGTACACGTGTTTCTGCAACTTTTCTTTAAGGAAAGCTTCGTTCAAAACCTTGTCCATGGGATAATGTTGTTGCATCTTTTTCAATTCTTTGGCTTTTTGTTTTTTCTCCTGCTCTTTCTTCTTTTTTAGCATTTCGTCTTCGATTTTTTGCAACTTTGCCTTTTTTTCTTCTTTTTCGTTCTTTTTTTTTCCCGCGATCTCTTCTGCTTCTTCAATATCTTCATTTGCATATTCTGCCGCAGCTTGGATCAATAGATCCAACTGTTCCTGCGTGTCCAAATCTTCCCAAGTACGACGAACAAAGGTCTCTTCGGTGCAGTATAATTGGTACTTTTTATTTTCACATTTCTCCTCCTCAGCTTTTTCATTTGCATCATTCTCATCTACAAGCTTCTTTTTCGCTCTCTCCACAATGATCGGTGGATATGCTTTAATTGCTTTTTCCGGGTGCTTTGTATCCAGCATTTTTTGTGCATCAAGAGTTTCCTTTTTTGGTTGTTGTTCTTCTTGTATCTTTTTACGTTTCTTAAGCTCTTCGTTACGTATCTCAAGCTCTTCCTGTTTCTTTTTCTCTTTTTCCTTACGTGCAACTTTAATTTTTCGGGTTAGTTTGGTTATGGTGTCACCTGTTACGTTTAGCTCTTTACCAATTTTACGCAATTCACCCATTTTTAAGCCGTTAAGGTCGTTATCCTCCTCTTTTGACATTTTAGTATATTGTTTATATGTTGCCATTTTTGTAGTGATTGTTTTAAACTATTTATACATCATTTTTTTGTTTTTTTCGTTTTTTTTCCATATATAAGTAGTCATTTCCATAATTAATGTTTCACTTATTTGTACCAAGTGAAACTGAAAAAAAATCAGACGACCAAGAAAAAGAATGGAAAAAAAAAAATGCAGACCTTATTTTCCTATCTCGCATTCAAGAACCACTGGAAGATACAACCGAAATTTCCGATGAAGAAAAAATAAATACATACGTCTTTAAAGAAGGTGATTTAGTAAAATATGATGACGCCGAAAAAAAGATTATCTTAGGAAGGATTATCTCCGTTGATGGTGAAACATATACAGTTGAAACCAGCGAGGGTCCTAACATAACAATAAATATAAAGGAAATGTTTCTTACAACTGAAGGTGAGCAAAAAGCGCAAATTAGGAACAAGCTTAGTATTTTACAGGATACAATTGATAAAAAGAATGTTGAACTAACAGAAATTAAGAGATTGGTTCAAATCGAAAGTACTCGAAACGAATTGAAGGCTGCTGACGACGACTATAAGTCTAGGTATAAACTTTTTAGACAAGAATCGTGGAACGCAAGAAATAATATTTTGAAGAGATTACGGAATCTATTGCCAGAAGCACCTGTCGGTACTATTGACACTGGTATGATGGGAGAATACTTGGAATACGATGAAGACGCCACTGTCGAGGTGTTATTGAATTTCAAACCAAAAGTTTTAGGAAAACTCGAAGACCAACAAGGTGCTCTCAAACGTGGTATTGACCAATTAAAACGGGAATTGACACCTCAAAAACAATACCTAAACAGTTTAAAGGGTGTAAAATCAATGGCAGAACAAAACGAATTGTTACTCGAATATGAAAAAAACCATCCTATTTTATGGATGTGGAGAAAATGTTACGACTTAACTTTCGACAACATGAAATGGAAAAAACGTCCGGGTGAAGTCAGGGAAGAAAAGAAGTTACTAAATGAATATTTTCAAAAAAATTTTGAAAAAAATAAAGATTTATATAAATGGTACAATAGTGGAACTACAGACAAAGTGAATGCGTTATTTACAAAAGCGTCCAAGCAAATGGAAACTAAACGTACGATAATAACGGATAAAATAAAAGCAGCAAACGATGAAGTTGGATTTATAATAAATTGCTTGGAACATTTTGCACTGTTTCAATTTTGCGAATTGTACCAAAGGAAATTGCGAGAAATTAAAATGCTGGAAAAATATACTGGAGAAACAGATAAAACAATTGAAGTTTAGTTTTTTTTTTGCATTTCCACACCGTGTTCTTTTTTTGCGTTTTCTAATTGTTGTAATGCTTTTGCATATTTTCCAAACTGTGTTTTTTCTACATCGCTAAACGTTTCTGACATTCTCTGCAAGATCTTAAATCGGTCAACAATTTCCGTAACATGTTTCTTGAAATGTTCATGGAACGGATTAGACGCAAATTTTGCCGCTGCGTACGCATCCCGTGGTCCGTACTTGATCAATTCGCCATGAGCAATACGTCGGGTAGAAATATAAATAACCGCATACATGCCAGCGTGATATCGCATTACGTTTCCGTCGTATTGCGAATAGGGTATTAAATGCCCTAAGTGGGGTTCGTCAATATTCCGATTCGATGAAACTGAAACATCGACACCTTCCACTTCTACTTCGTTTTCGGTCAATTTAAATTGTTTAAATTTCGGGTCATATGGTGGATAAGGACCAGGTTTGTGTACGGCGTATGTGGTGGCAAGACCGTGTATGTAGTGTATGGGATGAATGGCAACGGGCATGTATGCAGCGACATCGTACACCGTTTTTATGTGTGAGTTGTTGGTCAACAACACAGGCCAATCACATATTTTGGTATAATTTTCTGCAAATTGATTTAACATTGCTTTGGCGGTTATTTGGTGTTTTTGAAATATTTCGGGTGCTTCTTTTTCAATGTCTTTCATGATCCAACCACGACAGCATTTTTTAAACTTTTTGCCAGAAAGACATGGACATGTGTCGTTCGGTTTGGTTTTCATTTGAATGCGGATAATGACTTTATATAGTTTTTTAAGTTAATATGACAAAGATGCCTGACAGAAGGAGAGTCCTTAATCAATGTATTTTATTGGCTTTATGGAGATGCTTGGATTTCATTCAAACAATACACGCGAATATATACATCTTACTATACATCTTGAAGCAAATGAATAACATTCTTAACATTATTAATATTTTTAATATTTCATTAATTGTTTTTATTGCGTTTATTTTTAAGCGACCAAATACAGACCGTACAGTACTTATTTATACAACTCATATTGATGACGACAACCAACACAAGCGCGTGAAGCAATTGTCTCAAACATTTGGAAATGATTTTATTGTAGTGTGGGATAACAAACACTTGCTGAATTGTCCCTTTCGTGGAGTCGTGTGTGTTGATCATATACCCATAAGTCGTGTTCCAACAAAGTACGATGTGCCGCATGCTGGACATGGTAATGAAAAGGCGGTAACATGGGCTATCAACAACCGTGCGACATTTAAAAGAGTATGGTTCATTGAGGAAGATGTACATTACACACACGTGTCTGTTCTGAAAGATATCGTTCAATTCAATTACACACAAGATTTGTTAATTCAAGGTATACCATATGGCCCTAATCGAACAAAACACAAAGTGCATGCTGTAATAATGGAAGAGTGGCGTGCATTTGATAATAAAGTCAAACCGAAAACATTTTTAATGAATTTTTGGTCGGCTACACCGAGGATGCTTAATGGGTTGGAACAAATATATATTCGAAACAACAATACGTGGATGAATTTAGAAGGGTTAATGCCGACAACAGCGGATTATTTTAATTTGACTACAGGGTCGTGGCCAGAATACTTTCAATATTTCAAAATAAAAATGCAATTTAGACCATGCATCACAGAATTTCCAAATCCAGGTATTTATCATCCTGTAAAACACCGTCGTGGCAGGGTCACTGCATGTAAACTTCACAAAAAAATGAAAAAACTTCCTGTTCCGACATTTTTGCAAGGATATCACAATGTCTCTATTAACAAAACAAGGGAAATACATACTAAACTAGATAAATTAATGGACAAATTCAAGGTAGAGGTCAACACGGCGTTGTTGAATTTAAATGGCATTGAAAAAACAAAAATCATGACACTTTTATCCAAAGACGCCAACACCATATGTGAAATAGGATTTAATGCTGGTCATAGTGCCATAACATTTCTTAATGGAAATTCCAATGCAAGCATCATATCTTTCGATTTACGAATTAAAAAATACTCGACTCAAGCTGAACACTTTTTGAAATCACAATTTGTTGGAAATCGCCTCTTAATAATTGAAGGTTCGTCACATCAAACTCTTCGACGTTTTCACAACCAACGTCCATCGGTAAAGTGTGATATATTTTTAGTCGATGGAGATCACTCACACGAAGGTGTTATTAAAGATTTAACCGATATATATCCCATGCTTCATAGTCACTCTGTAATATTGTTAAGTGACACGAATTGTCCCAAACATTGGTGTGTGGATAAAGCACGCGACTATGTTGTTAAAACTGGTTTATACTCGAACGAGTACAATATAAAAGGAATGACGGTTATGAAATTAAACCCTAAACGCCGGGAGAAGAATAGACAGTAAAACACCTGCCGCAACACATAGATTCGACCAAGAAAATATTTGGTGTATATAAAACCTATACGAGAAACTGATTCAAACGAATACAAAAAACGAGGGTATTCAATGGAATCCTCGTACTATGTAATAAAAATCTATATTTAAACACACATCTATTTTAAATAACATGAAACTCATCGTCAACGCCGATGACCTTGGCTACAGTCCACATCGCGACCGTGGTATATTTCAGGCTTTTCAAGATGGCGTTGTAACATCAGCATCACTCATCGTCAACGGTGCATCATGCCAACAAGCAGCAAAACAAGCCATCGGCATGGGACTAGAAATAGGCCTCCATCTCAACCTGACAGAAGGAAAACCCTTAACAAATGTGCCATCTCTAACCAACATACAAGGAGTGATGCACTACAAAATGAAGTTTTTAAACCATCCTGTCTGTAAAGAAGATATAGAACGCGAAACAATCGCGCAATTGGAACGTTTTAAAGAATTAACGGGTTCTTACCCCCATCACATTGATGGTCATCAACATGCACATATCGTACCAAAAATACCAGAAATAATCGCGCCCATATTACAACAATACGGTGTCTCTTCCACACGTATTCCAGACCAAGATTTAGACAAATTAGACTGGATAGAAGACGACGTTCGTACACGCTACGAATTACGCTACCTATCTGCTGTCAACGCGCGCTTGATATATAGGCAACATGGCATACGCGCTCCAGAATGTTTTGTTGGGGTAGGACTTTGTGGTACACAAATGACGCCGCTTCGAATTAAAGAATCTCTCCAAGGTACTTACGGCACAGTTGAACTGATGGTGCATCCTGGTCACAGTTCAACGGGAGAATGTGCTGGTTGTGGTGTTCACGACGATTTCGACGTCGACGAAGGTAGGAAACATGAATGCATGGTGTTATGTTCTATGGATTTAAATCGATTTGAAATGACGACTTGGGATAAATTCGCCAATGTATTATAAACCCTAACCAAACAGATAAAAACGATCCATTGTATTTCATAAGTAGACTTTGTCTAATCAGTTATTTGGTTAAATTTTCTTTTACTAAAAACATTATGGTGACGTATGGACACATACGTATTAAAGTAGCGCCCATACCCCTATAAAGCGATAACACGCCGTGTTTTTGAACTAAAGTCAAAACAGAATGTATCTGAGGCGTAGAAACTAGTCCGGTCATTCTCCATGTTTTTATGACGTCCATTGGATTTGAAATGAGTGACGTGCATACGCCTGCGTTCACGGATGCCGCAATGTCCACATGGCCTTCAAAATTGGACGCTAATAACCATTCTTTTGTGTGATAAAACGTTGTTATTTGACTAGACGTTACAATGGAAGCGCGAATCACTGTTGGGGCACCGCCGCGCCAATAATCAAATACATTTTTCTTCACGAGTTCGGCAACTTGGGCCTGTTTTCTTACTTTGGCCAAATCGAAAGGTGTCGCCACCAACGCACCCACCGCGCCTACAAACGCCCCCTTTAACATTTTTTCGGTCAATGTTAGTGTTCTCGTAGGACCTAAAGTATCGTAGAGACCAAAACGTATACCGGAATAGAATATCTGCCTCTTTAAAGCATCTGGAAGGCCCGAATATAAACGTCTGTATGAAATACGCGAAGATATTTGTTTTCTAACTTTAATAACATCTAAAGGATGTGTTGCCACAGTGGCTGTCATCGCTGCTATAGCTCCAGAAATAAAAGCCTCCATTGATCTGTTCGAGTCTATAGTTTATACTCATATAGATGAGACTGTCAAATATATTCTTGAAGTCATGCAGAGTCGCGGTCGTCGAACAAGAATGGGAAGTTGTACCGGGATTTCTACAATTTGGCATCGGAGATCTGCTTATGAAAAGAGGAGACCTAATACGCGCAGTAGAGTGTAAGTGGTTTGACTCTTCAAAATACATTGCCAACAAGGAAAAAAGCCAAAACAACATGCACTCGGTGTCTCAAAAAAGGCCATCGATTTAGAACGTGTACACATGTAATAAATGGTGTTAAATAAAGTATAAAGGTATCAAATTATTGGATAAATGACTTGTAGGATTTGTCTAGAAGAGGGTCAGACCACGACAGTTTGTGATTGTAAGGGAACACAAGGCCAAGTACATATCAAATGTATTCAAAAATGGATACAAATCAGCGGAAACACCGAGTGTGAAATATGTCTACAGCAATACCATCCAAAAGTACATGCGACGCCTAATATCGGTATATACACATTAGGAATTATTAACGCCGCCGTACATGCTCATATTGTGTTGTCATTGATAGAGTATTGGGGGTCAATGGAAAACACAGTTTTGTACAGTTTTTTGTTTAACATTATTCAAATTCTTTTGTGGATCCATTTGTACAAAAATAACAAGAGAGATTCAATTACATACGTTGTGGTGTGGTCAATTATCTATTTTTGCGTGTCAACGTTATTGCAACTGTCACACAGAGTCGATTACATACATTTGATCTATGATTATTCATTGACCCTATTTTTGGCAACATGTTGTTGTATTCAATCAATAAGAAAAAAAGATTAATTTTATTTTAAGGAGGCTGCCATTCGCGCATCCATCATTTTTTGGAATTTTTTATCACGCAGTTCAGCTTCTCGTTGACTCTTTTCTCGTTTTGCGCGCTCTATTTCTTCATACTTTTCTTTAGAGTGTTTGAGTCTAAAGTATTCAAGATTATCTTGGTCCTTCGTTCCTAATTCTATTTCACCTTGCCAAGTGTCCTCATTTGTCAACTTTTCGTACGATGCTAATGGGGGTTTGATTTTTTTTCCGTCGACTTTCGTTGAATTGTACAATATTATGAGTTTGGCAACTTGTTTTGCGTAGTCTTTTCCGTTAAAAATGCTTTTGTAATACATTTTGCGCGTGTCCCATGTCTTTTTAACAACCAGCATATCAATACCTTGTGGAACTTTTTCTTTACCCTCTGCTATTTTTCGAAATTGATCAATGAATTTGAGTTCGGGACTTTTCACCAGCAATATCAATTTATGTCGTGCTCTACGTAATTTTTGTTGGGCGGATTGAAGTGCAGACAACTTTTCAATTTCTTTCATCTTGTTTTTTATTCTTTGTTGCATTTGTTCTGAAGCCTTTCTATTAAAGGCATCGATCGCACTGTTGACACGTTCGACATCCGACCAATACATAATCAACCTGGCAATAATTTCCACCAGCATATCTCTCAGAGGGTCTTCTTTAAGAAGTTCACCCCATGCGTATTCATCTGTATAGCCTGTCCAAGAGGACCCACTATCAATAAAAAACTTTTTGATTGACCCTGCAGTGTAGGCGCGCATCTCTTGCCACAACTTACTGTCCTTCATACCTTTTACTCTTTCCATAAATTCCAGCATATTTTCATGGATATTATAATCTTGTATTTGTATGACCATATTTTCATATTTGACTATAAATCGTTCTCCGTCATATAGTTTGTTTTCAGATGTCCATGTCAGCTCATCTCCGCCTACAACGTAAACGTATAATAAATTAAATTGGTCTGTGTAACTACTTTCATAGTCCAGCTGTAGCAATTGCATTGTATTATGGTAAAATTCGGCGGGAACAAATGTACGAAATGACATTTTGTATAGGTGATTTCTCATGTATATAGGGTCAAATAGTTAGACTAAAACAACTAAAATCATTATTTCAATCTTTTATTTATATCTAAGATACTTTTGTATACGATTGTCGGTTTGCCAGGACAAGTAAAATCACTGTTGGAGCACCTCCGCGCCAGTAATCAACGGGAGAAGGTGTAGTGTTATGTTCTATGGATTTAACTCAATTTGAAATGACGACTAGGCAGAAATTCGCCACATAAGTTAAAAATTATCTGAAAAAAAAGACGGCATACAAATGACAGAAGAGGATACTGTCAAATATGTTCTTGAAGTCATGGAGCGTCGCGGTTGGTCGTTCGTCGAACAAGAATGGGAAGTTGTACCGGGATTTCCACAATTCGGTATCGGAGACCTGCTTATGAAAAGAGGAAACCTAATACGTGCCGTCGAGTGTAAGTGGATTGACTCTTCAAAATCGGGACGTAATGCCTGTACCAAACGCACACAGAAACGAAAAAAAGTCAAGGATCAAACATTGCTTTACGCAGCATTTGCAAAATTACATTTCCCAATAATGGACGTAAAAGGAGTGGCGTTTATTGGTCCAGAAAACAAAATACTATGTAAAACAACATCCGTCACTGTTTCTGGCGCTAGGAAATATATTCAAGCGTTTTTGACTAAAAAACACGGAGGTGGTATCCCACGTAAAGCGTATGGGATTTTAAGAGAATTATCAGATGGAGAATATTCAAAGTATAAGTTATGATAAGTTATTTGTCTGTTCATTTTTCTGTTCATTGGTATTCATTTAACCATTCTTCCCAACACTCGTCTTTACAAAAATAATAATTGCGTGTTTTCTTTATCACTAATTTCCATTTTGAAATATCTTTTGTCGTGTTGACACATAAATAGTTTCCACAATCGTAACAAAATTCCATGGAATGTGGCGAGGGTGGTCTTGGTGGTTCAATCACTCTAAGGTATTCGGTGCGGTTAAATATATAATTCCATACGGTATTCATATAATTCCATAACGTGTTCATGTGCTGCATTTTTTTTGAACTTGTATATACAGTTATACCACTGTTCATAGTTACAAAAGTTCTTTCAACCATTCTTCCCAACATACATTTGTACAAAAATAAAATTTGCGCGTTTTTCGTTTAACAAGTTTCCATTCCGAAATGTCTTGTGTATTATTTGCACATAAATAATTGGAACAATCGTAACAAATTTTCTCCGATGATTTGTCAGACAAAGATTCAACTGACAAAGTTCGTTTCATGGGTTTTTTCCTGTTACCATAACACAAATCCCACAATGAAGACATAGACTATATATAATATTCAAATACTTATAGTTATATTCGAATGTTATGGTTGTTGTTATTAATAAGTTCTATCGTTGCCTATGATTACGACTGGGACCGTTTGCACATGCAACAGACTGCATCAGAATTGAAATCAACCGTAGAAGATTATCGCGAAAATTTCCCATGTCTCGACTGTCGCGAACATTTCCAATCTCTATTGGAAATACACCCATTTCCTTTGGATTACGTCCGAACCACAGAGGATGCACGCGTGTGGTCATGGTTGACACACAATTTGGTAAATATAAGACTCAACAAGACATGGGAATCGTTTGATATTATGGACGAATGTTTACTCTGAATGTTTTATTCGCATTGTCAATGTTTATTGGCTTGACCCTGTGTCAGTGAGTGGTTGTGACATTCCTTGGCAAAAAGATGGTATAAATTTCCCAAGGAATTGTGGACATGGGAAACTCGCAAGAAAAACCTGCTGAACCAATTGCGAAATTTACCCAGCGCGTAAAAAAAACAGTATGTCTGACGCCCTTAGAATACAAAAAATTAAAGGAAAAAGGTCGGCGTGCAGTTGAAAAACGCGAAAATAAGGAAGCGGCAATCGAAGATCAGATTTGGGACGCCAAGTACAAGGAATGTCATGCCATCACAGATGAAAAAGAACGTTTGCAATTTTTCTTTACTTTGTTTTTCAATACATATCCTAAATTATGTATTTGGACAGAAGATGCCAAAACATTTACAACTATGACAAAAGAAATTGACAAATGGAGGACCGAAAATGTCGTCCATGATGCTTATGGTCATATTATAAAGAATCGTCGCCAAAAACTCACGCGTTTTAAGAAATTTATTGGAGATCATTATTCTGAAAGTTTGTGTGAAATGAACGACTGGTTGGAAACTCCGAATGTTCCACATATAACAAATATGAACAAATTAATTTCATTGATGTCGGGAGAATATGACGAATATTTGGAATTTTTGCGCGATTTGGCCAAGTATAATTTCTGTCCAGAAACAGGAAAACCGAAGCCACCGGATATCGTTTTGAAATCACATGAAATGTACAATAATGTACAAGAAAAGTGCAAAGTTATTGGTGGTAAATATGCTGGAGAAAACGGTATTGTAATCAAACGACTAAAAAAACAAATTAAAATACGCATCAACGGTAAAGACGTAACATTATCTAAAAAAAACGTTAAATCACAAATGTAGAGAATATGTTTAGTTTGAAATGTGATATCATAGTATAACAATAAAAAAAGAAAAAATGTCGATTACTCTTAAAAATTTAACATGGTATAAGGAAAAGGATATGAGTGAAAAAACTAACCGTGAATTCACTCTTGTGAAAGGAAAACGAGGTCCACTTCAAATGTTTACTGATTTCGGCTCACTGAGCCAAGATTATATGGAACATAAGGTTTTGAATGAATTTTTAACCAACTCTGAAGACGCACATAGTCGTGCTATTCACATATGTAACAATTTAAAATCCCTACCTGAACAAATAGAGTGGGCCCACATTATCGAAGACGCGGCTTTACTTCAAGATTTTGGCACTGGTGTTGGTGGCGAAACACGTGAAGAGTACAAACGAAATCTATTCCGTTTTGCACAAGGTTTCGGATGGGGGAAAAATGCTACACATGGAAATGAACAAGGTCGTTATGGAAAAGGACTCAAAAAAAATTTAATTGAATTTTGTTCTGCCTATGTCGCCATTTCCAAGCACAAATGGGATATCGAAGATGACCAATTTACTGTTGTTGTTGGTAAAACGATCGGAAAACCTGAAACCGCTACTATCGATTGTACGTGGAAAAAGACTGGCCAACTCATTTTTCCAAACACGGAAGAAAAGAAACAACAAGAATTCAAGGATTTTATGTCTGAATACACCCCTATTGAATATGACCATCTAGGACAACTCAATACTATGCACAATCATTTTTTTCCAGGTAAAAACGATACAGGTGTTGTTTATTTGTTTTTCGGAACACGTCGTCAAATTACAAAAGAAAACATGATCAAAAAATTCAATAATCTTTACTACGAACGTCCCACAGACGAAAATGGACAAGTCATTGATGATTTCCACGTAACGTTAAACGAAGAACGCCTCCCACTTGATTTTTTTCGTGACAAAACAGAGCTTCTATATAGAAAAGAATTTCATCCATTCGAAAGTAACGGTTACTACGCATGCTCCAAACGAGACGGGACTCGTCCACGAAAAAAACAATCGACGAAAAAATATTTGCAACACGAAGGAAACAAATTTACGATAACAGTTGACATTGTCAGACACAAAAAACCGCATTTTAATCCACATGAAAAATACAACCAGCGACAATCTACCGAATTAACAACTACATGTGGTAATCACGTCAAAAGACTGTCACTTAAATCGCTTGTCAAAAGCGGAACAACGGAAATGCACAAAATTATTTCAGAATTATTTTCAATGACTAAATTTTCAGAGAACGTATGGAGTAAAATAGAACAGGAATCTGAATATACCACCAGTACGATGGGACGCTTCTTTGAGATGCCAAAATTAGGTCTTGAAGTTGAAACGATTTGGCGTCTTCCATCTCGGTTTTATGATCTCCTTAAAGAACAATTTGATAAAAATAGACGTTCAGTCATATGTATGTGTTATACGAGTGGCATTCAAACGTTGATGCCGTCCTTGAATTTATTGCATAACGAATTGACAGAAGAAACCGAATCGTTCAAACATGCATGGAAATGGAATGTAAAGAAGGATGATATTAAACGATGGGAAAAAGCCGAGTCTAAACCTCCCTGCGTGGAGGCGGCCATTACAAAACAAAAAACACGAAAAAGAAAACGTACCTCCAATCCACCAATCCCACCAAACTTGACAGGCGGTAGCGACCCGCTAACCCTACCAAACGAGTCAGACGAACACGACACACCGCCAATCCAACCCAATACCGAGTCAGACGAACACGACACGCCGCCAATCCAACCCAATACCGAGTCAGAAGACCACGACACACCACCAATCCAACCCAATACCGAGTCAGACGACCACGACACGCCGCCAATCCAACCCAATACCGAGTCAGACGACCACGACACGCCGCCAATCCAACCCAATACCGAGTCAGACGGTAGCGACACACCAACTCCACCAAGTGATTTGATACCACTGGGTCCTAAAAAAAAGAAACAAAAGCGTACAAACAGTTTTCGTCGTGACGCTATAGATTCGTGGCGTCAAGCACAAATTAACCGTTGTCCGTTCAGTGGACATAATTTCAAATGCGTCCAAGTTGCACACATTATCCCCGTAACTAATCCGCGTGGATTCGAAGGCGACTGGAATGATTGGAATGCGAAAGTCAAACAAACATATTGTGATATTACAGAAGCAGAATACAGAGGTCTCAATGACTATGAAAATGCAATTCCTTTGCCATATGCAGTACATCATTATTTTGATTATAAGCACAGGTCTGATAAAAGAGAACGTATATGGATGGATGAAAATGGTGAATTACAAAACTTGCAAGGTTTTTTTGGTGGTTCTGACAACGACGTAAGGAGTTTCATGATGGATAAACAAAGAACGCGATTACCAAATGGTATGATGACCACTGGTCGAAAAATTTGGCTTAAAGTATTAAAAAAACTCATGGATCAAAATATATTATAAAAAACATTATTAATAACTTATATATTTTAATGCACTTTGCATGCGGATGTGTCACTATTATATATACAATATTAATTAAAATCCTTTTTGTTGGGAAGGGCAAAGAATTGTGCAAGAAAAAAGTGGAAACCACAATCTTAAAACTAGCGTATCAGGATTATTCCACACAATCTCTTATAGACTGTAAAAGTCCCACAGATACTGTTAACTGTATAGTTTTACTAATACTTTTAAATGTGGGTTTAATTGGTTTGTCATTGTTGTGGGGTTGTGAATGTTTCCACCTAACACATTCCAATTCATACATTTGCGTTTGCCTTAACAATCGTTTATCGATATCATCTTTATATTTCTTTAAAACACGGTCAATATGTTCTACAGCTTCCAGTTTACGTTTTCTTTTATTCTTTTTATTCTTTTGTAATGATTGTTCGTATTGTTTTTTGTAAATCTCGTTCAACAAAGACATATATATAAATATGACATTGTATTCAAAGAATAGAATATTCAGAACATATTGGCACATTTCTTCAAAGTTTTGCTTTTTAGTCAAATCCTTTTTGTAGAACTTCTGCGAATGTGTATTTAACTGCTCCCAACGTTAACAAAAAAATGCAAGACGAAGATTTCAAAGTCATTCAGCAATTAGGTCAAGATGGTGCCTCAGGGATCGTATACTTGGTCGAATTTCCCAATGGCTTAAGAGCCGCCATGAAACAATTCAAAAAAAACAAATCGGTCGCCAAAATCAATGCCGAAGCTGACTTTCAACGGTGCGCCGCAGAAGCCAACATTGCACCCGATGTCATGCACGTCGACACTGAAAAAAAACGTATATTCATGGAACCGATGCAATTACGCATCGTGGACGTGTTAAAATCGGGTTCGGCGCGGCTGAGAGATGATTTGCGCCATATTATGGACACTTTGGATGACATTGGTATCTTACATAACGATGGGAATGCTTTGAATTTGATGTTGAACGACAAAGACGAATTGCGTATTATTGATTTTGGACTTGCGAAAAAAATTGATAAAAAATTACGCAAAAAATGGAATAACCAACCCAATATTGAAGTGACCATGCATATGTTGATCAAAGGACTGCGTAAATATAAAATAAATATTTGAAAATCTATGTATAAATGTATTCCTTTTTTCATAAAATGCAGTCTTTAGATTTCGATGTAAAAAACAAAATTTAAAACAAGAACGTGTCCGTAGTCAGGTTTATTTTTGTTATTCATAATCATTTACGGTTAAATAAATTTTACAAGCTCATTTAAATGGCACGATACTCTTTTTTTCAACCAAACAATACGGACAAAATATAATTCTCTTTTCCTGCGCTTGTTTTTTGCCCATTGCAACCATTTCTTGACCGTACGATGTCCTAAAAGTATGTCACGTGTGGGTTGTTCGCATTGCATGATGTCTAAAAGCAGAGGAATCCTCGAGCCCGCGTTTAACAATATTCTTACAATAGCATGGAAGTCCATTCTAATCGCTAATTCAATTGGTAAACATGGGACGCAGTCGTTTACATTGTTCTCTTGTGTAATAAACAGCGTAACGAGATTCGCATGACCGTAATAACAAGCTACGTGTAAGTTTGAGAAATTATCAGGGTCTCTACTGTATTTATAACGTTCTGCACATAGTAATACGCGTGGATCATTTTCTCGAACAGCTTGCCACCAATACATTTTTGACAATAGACCGTATTTTATTTAGAATAGAATATTAGTAATCCTCTTGACCTGGTAAGTTTTCCCAATACTCCTGCCAAAACTCATATGGAACAATTTGTCGGAAACATGGGTATCTTTTTTGGCTGACGAATTGCGTTGTCGATTTGTTATTTTTACATATCAACAGGAAAAGGGTGCTTACCGCACCAAAGATAGTTATGGAACGATGGAAATTTGTGGGTTTCACAACAAGTCTTTCGATGAGACGCATTATTTATTGTTGACATGTGGCCACTACTATCCGTTATTTCCTCAGAAAGAGTTGGATTTGAATGATTTAAAAACAGGTTGGTGTCTGAGTTTGTGAAAGGGAGACGGCAAATTAAGGTCAATCAAAATGATCCGTTCCATATGTCTTCTTGCGAAAATACACTATAAATTGTTTTGTAATTTTTGTAATATGTCTTTAACAAAATCACATCCACCACCGCTACCAAAACAACATGCATTGGCCAAAATGTCTGATCTATTGATGAAATTTGCATCCCATAAGACCATGACTAGAAACGAACTGAACGAAAAACTGAACGAATGTTGTGCAACATGCCATCACCCATTCGGCAAGGACGCTAAGCCAGGACGCAAACAAGGTTATTTTATGAGACACGCCTATATGGAAGAATTTGAGGCATGTCGTTTTTGTGGCGCAGATCTCGCGTTGAACTTTGATAAATCCTCGCGGAAATAAACAAATAATTGGGTTGTCGGTGAAAAGACGTTGGGCATACATGCTGGATCCATGGTCTATGTACAATATTTGTACTAATGAATTACAGGAATTGCCAATATGTATTAAAGAACAATATGAATGTATTTAATGTACGATAATAATGTATTCATGCACGACATTACAGAGGCGCAGATAAAACAGATTCAAAATGTTCTGAGCTTAGAACCCTCGGAAACCAATGTAAAACTTATAGATAACATCTTGGAGAAATTAACAAATGACAAGTTTAAAAGTAATTCTTGTTCGCGAATTTATAATTATTTGGTCTGTATTGCTATTGGCATCATGTTAATTCTGGTTGGTCTTATTGTGGTGTTTATGATTGAACCGGCTCTTCTCGGTGCAGAACACAATCGTGATTTTAAAACAATCGTGCAAATCATAACCTCAAACTGTACTTGTGCTCTTAAACCTGTCGAAGTAGATGATTCTTAAACCTGTCGAAGTAGATGATTAGAATTTTTTGGTCTGAACTTGGTGTGGAGATGACCAAAAGTTTAATAATCTATATATTGTAATAGAAAATATCATGTTTTTATTCTCCTGGAAAAAATAAAAACCCCTTAAACATAATTAATAATCTATATATTGTTTTAATTGTTTTCTAAAAATGCATGTGTGACATGTAGGACAGGGGAATCCATACGCATCACAATTGAGACAGTCTATAATATCTTGTACGACATTAACACCCGATTGTGTACATTTTTCAGTACATCCTCCCTGTTTATTTAAAGATCCAGTACATCCCTCCATAATACATTTTGTTCCTTTGGGAACGTTTTGTTGTAAAACCGCGTGCAATGTGCTTTGCACGGGTTCTTTTAATACGTGCAATACAGCCAAACGCTCATGACCAAACAAATGATGGTACGTAACGGGGAATTGACGGTCTATATCGCGCGCCTTTTTGCATATATCTTCCAGTTCTTCGTCTCGTAACATTTTTTACCGTTATTTCGTTTCCGACTCTGAATAGAAATATGCGCAACATATTTGTAATTTGAATAAGTTGCGCATATTTCTATTCCAATATTTCTATTCAAAAAAGTGATAAAATGAAAAGAAAGAAGTTGAGGAAGAAGTTGAGGAAGATACTTCGAAAACATTCCCCTGATATGATTTCCAATGGCTTTCCTTTGTTATATTGGGCGTTTGAATGTCCACGCTGTGTCGAATTATTGCTTATATATGGCGCAGACCCCAACATCATGATATATTTCGACCAAGATTATTGTGTAACACCGTTGTATTGGTTGAAAAACAATAAAAAAAAATCGCATAAAAGAACAAAGACGTTGTTGAAAGAATACGGAGGGGAGTATATCCGTTATTCTGATTTTATTGCAATTGATATCCGTGAATGAATTCAACCTTCCAAATAAAAGTTTCCAATCCAGGTGTTGACATTGGTGGATTAGAGGTCCAGCAAGATCATGGATTTCATTTCACAATTAATGACAGTCAAAATATGTCATGCGATGTCGTCGGCGTCTTTGATGGACACGGTCAAGCAGGAGAACAAATAAGTCGTGCCTCGGCACAAACAATGTCTGAACATATTATGAAACCAGGATTTTACGATATATTGCGCGAATCGCCACAACAAGTTGCTGAGACATTGTTCTCAAAAGTACAAGAACATGCGTTTTCAATTGTTTTGGAACGTTTGGATAAATGTACATATGAAATTGTTAATGGGCGCATAGAAATGCCACGTAGTGGATTACTACAGGGTGGTACTACTGCCACGATTGTATTTGCTCATCAGGATGGTACGATCATCACACTATCAGTGGGTGATTCTGATGCATGGCTTTACGCACCTGAAGCAACACAAATTTCCGCGGATCACTCACCTTTGTGCGAAGATGAATACAACCGAATTAGCGCAAAATATCCAGAAACTAAATTTGAATATCATAAATCTCGTGGAATGCGTCCATTGCGTCACGGAGACAACATTTACCCACATAAAAAAGGCGGATACTACCATAAGAACGTGGATGGAGTATTTGCAAGTTCCTTAATGATTGAATATGGTGGAGTTACACATTCGTTAGCAATGACGCGTTCAATTGGCGACGAAATGTTCAAGGGTCATGGTGTTATTTCAACACCGTCTGTATCCGTCCATCGGGTTAAGGGACCTTGTGTCATAAAGGTCGCGACGGATGGTTATTGGGACAATATTGTCACTAAAAAACAGTCTGCAAAAGTTGCGGCCGCTGTCAAGTTGCATGGATATGACGCTAGTAAAATAATGGACGATTGGTTTGGAGAGGTTGAGTCTGACAGTCGTGTCAATTTCGGCGGTAGTCGTGACAACATGTGGGGATATGTAATGACACTAAATTAAGACAGTATAAATATGTTGTATATAATTAAAATGCAACTTGGTGTCTCTGATGAGTTGCGACCAACCGAATCGGTTTTAAACTTGGTTCTGTGTTTAATTGGCACAATATGTTTTGATTTTCTTTCGTGCAATTAATCCATCGACCACAAAAGAACCATTGCCATTTACGCATGTCTGTTTTAAAAAAAAAAATAGAAGTTAAATACTTGTTTTTGAATAGATAACTAAAAAAATGGATTGTTCTGTTTAATTCTGTTTAATTCTGTTTAATTCTGTTTAATTCTGTTTAATTCTGTTTAATTCTGTTTAATTCTATTTAAAAAAAGGTAGAATCAACTTACATACTCACAAGAAAAATAAAAAAGACTTTGAACTCAGCACAAAGAAAAACACAGTACAATCAATATAACGAACCAACTGTGGAACAATTCTTCCATACAATTTGTATAGCTCAGCAACTCACACGGTTGTTATCAAAAAAATACGAAGAGACAAAACTCGGAATTCAAAACAATTTTACTGCCCATTCAAGCAATTCACGCACGCCGTGGCTTTGGTATTGAAAGCTGTTCCAGCGGCACAAAATTTACAATTGTATTCGATGGCTTCATTTATTTTTTTTGTAACAATTCTCTAAAGCTTTCTTGACTTTGACAAACACCGAACTTCATACGACTCAAAACTTCATACGACTCAACAAGTTGAGAATATGTAGCGATTATGTTAAAACAAATATGATCATATCGTTATGCTTAAGTACCATGGTCAAAGTCATAACAAAGACATGTGCTACATGTCATGCATGCAAATCGGTGGCCTTGTTCCGTAAAAAAAGAAATCAATGCAAAGCTTGTATGGCCGCCAAACAACGCGAATATCGTCAAGAAAATAAGGAGGAAATTGCCACCCGACAACGCAAATATGGTCAAGAACATCGGGAGAAAATTACCGCCCGAGTCCGCAAATATGGTCAAAAAAATAAGGAGAAAATTGCCGCCCGAGTCCGCAAATATGGTCAAAAAAATAAGGAGAAAATTGCCGCCAAAAAACGCAAACGTTATCGTTCTGACCCAGCGTACGCGATGTCACGGAGATTGCGTGCCCGAATGCAACATGCAGTCAAAGCCGCCGGCCTCGACAAGAAATGTGATTCGTCCAGCGAGTTACTGGGCATTTATCCTCAAGGTCTGAAAGAATGGCTCGAGGAACAATTTACCGAAGGCATGACTTGGGAGAATCGTTCGGACTGGCATGTAGACCATATTATTCCGTGCACAGCATTTGACTTGACAGTTGATGAAAATCAGCGCATTTGCTTTTGGTACAAGAACCTACAACCTATGTGGGCCAAGGAGAATCTACAAAAGTCGAATACATATACGGAGGAAGAGAAGCAGGCGTTAATTTCTGCATATTGTAATCAGTAATGATATCGCTACAAAAATTAATTTATTTTTTTTGACGGGACAATGCTAAGAGTCTGACCACAGACCGACTTGATACGCATGTTTACCGAGGGTCAAGAAAACAAAACATATCAAAGATTACTTAGTTTGAGAAAAAAATGACTTTTTTATTTTTTTTTTCTATTATTTACAGACTTACACTTGAGCAAATCAACATTTTTGTCTTGTATGTCATGTCAGGCGTAAGTTTATGTACTATTGAATTTATTTTGATAATCCACTTTCTAATTGTTTACATTTCTAATTGTTTACAATTGAATTGTTCTTGCAATTTTTTCGATATTTGAATGTTAGACTCTATTAAATTAATACACCGTTTGTTTTTATACATCCTGCCTCCAGTATTGTGTATAACGAACCATTTTTTTGCCTTCTTCGCATGAATCTTGCCATATTTAAATGAATTATTGTACGCTAGTGGACTGTAGTGTTTGCCTTCCCCGCGTTCACGTTTTCGACCACTTTCTGTACACCCGATACATTTATATTGTGGTGCAAAGATACATTTTGTGTCTTCAACATGCTGCCATATACATAGGCCAATCCAATCGTTGTCACCAGTGATAATTTTGTATTTATTGTACATGTTTGAACATGTCCCTTTTGTACTCATCCCGACCACACAACTACCCAATGTTTCCGGTATATATAAATTTGGTCGTGATTGGGTCTTTTGTGATTGTGTCTTTAAAAAATCTGCGATCGTTTTTTTAATTTTCCCTGCAGAAAACAAAGACTTGCTCCGCAATCCGGATGAAACCAAGTTGGTCAACCCTCCAACATTTCGACTGAGAACACATTTCACCAGTATTTGATATATCACAGACGATTCCCTGTATATTCCACCATCGATAGTCATAAATGTAGATGGGAAACCGGATTCTATTTCTGAAAGCATGTTAATTGTGTTTTTTGCCCAATACGTTTTCCCGGACGCACTGGGTCCGAATCCCATGATTAGTCTCCCTTGTGTTTGGCCTGAAAAATTATCCATTGTGAAAAGACCAGAGTCTTTTTTCCAAAGGCCTGTAATCTTGGATGGGTCTGAACAAGAAATGTCCAATGGTTCATTGATCATCGATTTAATCAAACATCGAATGATAAATGCAGTTGAGTTCACTTCTTTTTGTATAGCTGCTACTGTGATATTTTGACATGTATTTTGACATTTAATCCATGTTGGTTCTAAATATGTTTCTGGTTGTTTAAGAATTTCTTTATTCATTTCAGTCTTAAAATCTTGAATGAATTTTAAATAGTTTCCAAATGATTTTTCTAAAATTACATTATTACTAACACCAGCAATAGCACCAGTAATGTATTGTTCGGGTAGAGGTGCTACATTTTCGGGTAGAGGTGCTACATTTTGTTCGAGAAGAGGTTCTACATTTTGAAATAGGGAAGAATAACGGACTGACCGATAGTCAACATACGTTCTCAAAGAGGCCATATAAAAATAAAATATCTTATTAAATAGTGCTGAATCTTCTTGACGCCAAACCATCGTTTGATATTTTTATATGAACTTGGTTGCATTGGAGTAAGACATAGTTGATGGGTTTAATGACAAAAAAATTATGCGTACCAATGAATTTGTTACACATATGTGAATAGCACTATATCAATTCATTGGAAACCAGAAATGTTATTATTTTCAGACTTGCACTTGAGCAAATCAACTTACGAAACATGCATGAAAGTGCTTCGGCGTGTCCACAAGGAAGCTTACGCCCTTGGGTGTACAGTCGGGTTTCTGGGAGACTTTTTTGACAAGGTACACAGCCGTGGTACGCTTCCCGTAAATATTTTAAATGAATTAATGCGATTTTTTGAAAAAGAATGGCATGTTCCTATGGTCATGATCCCTGGTAACCATGATTACTTCGATGCTGCTGAAACGGAGCATGGGTTGACGCCTTTCGCCTATGCATCGAAGCACATCACGATTTACGACGAACCAGTAGTGATAAATCGCCAATTATGGGTACCGTGGAGACGCAACATTTCTGACATTAAAGAAATACTTGCACAACACCGAGATGTCGATGTTATTTTTGGACATTTCGACATTGTCGGTTTTAAGATGTCGGCATCGCGTATATCTACTGAGGGTGTTGGAGTTTCTTCTTTTCCAAGCACAGTGCCTGTTTATTCTGGACATTACCATACACCCCAAATGCACGGCAATATTCGATATTTGGGTTCTCCGTATCAATTAACATTGGCTGAAGCAGAAGATAAAAAAGCATTGATTTTGCTTGATGAACAGTTTGCAGTGAAAGAAACAATTCCTATCGATATAGGAAAACACCAGTACAAATGGACTGCCAACGAATTGCTCGAGCGCAATTCAGAACTGAAAGAAGGCGACGTTGTGTCTGTGACGCATTCCACTGGTATAGACCAAATCGTCCAAAATTTAAAGGACAAAGGTGTGAATGTAAGTGTGAAGCGTGAATTGAAGGAAGTGACAACACGTATTGACGATACCCATCAAATGACACCCACGAAATTGTTGGAAGAATATGCGAAATTGAATTGTATTGATCTTACAAGCAATGCATATTCGTCACTGGTTGAGAAACTTGTTTCCCTCACCCCTGCTCAAAAAACTACGCTTCGAAATGTCAAACCCATCTCTATGGTAGTCAAAGGATTCGGACCGTTCACGGGTCCGGTCCAAATTGCTTTGGAAGGCCAAGGGTTTACTCTTATTTCTGGCGAATGTAATGAATCAAAAACGGCTTCGAATGGCGCTGGAAAGTCGTTAATTACAGCTGGTGCGTGGTTATGGGCCTGTACTGGTATGATTGATAGTCGTGCATCACTGACATTCGACAAAAACATTTCTATTGTGAATGAGCCTGTTGGAACTGCATCTGTTGATATTCGTGGCGTGGTTGATAATGAAAATTGGTCTATTATAAGAACTGTCAATTTGAAACGGAAATCGAGATTAACATTTAGTATTAATGGAATCGACAGAACACGTTCGACGATCAGTGGAACACAAAGAGCAATTGCTTCTGAATTATTTGGACTCGATGCTTCTGGAAAGGGTCTTTACACATGGTTGGTTCACAACAGTGTTTGGAGTCAACAAGAAAATACGAATTGGTTAAATTCCTCTGATATTAGTGCTAAAACAGAAATACGCCAAATTGCCAATGTTGATATATGGACAGAGTTAAATGCATTTGCGAAACTTCAATTGAAAAATTCCAATTCCGAATTGACTAAGAGTACAATTGAAAAAGAACACAAAAAAAAACTCTACGATATGGCCATCGAAAACCACGTTAGAAATCTCCGCCTAGCATCGGAATGGTCCACTGCACAAACCGAAAAATTAACCAAGGATGTAGATGACATTCAGCGCGCAAGTTTGGCATACGAACGTTCACTTTGTACTGTCGGAACACCAGTATCGGTTGCCAATGACACACAATTACAAATGAAAAGACGAGAATTGATTGATGCAAAGGTCGTTTTGGCTGGTATGGAAAAACATTCTATTGAATTACATAGAGTTTTGCCAAATGATTGGCACTTGTTGAAGGAAACTGCCGTACCGTCGAAATCAGAAAAATCCAAAATACATAAAGAACATTGTCAGGCCGCGAAGCATGCTCGTAACGCACAATTACAAGAATCTGTTAAAGAATTCGAAAAATTTAAAAAAGCGGGCGTATGTCATACTTGCAAGCGCCCGTTTCCAAAAAACAATGGCCATCACGAACACATGCGCCAACTCCAAACAAGCATTGAAAAATGTCGAATGGAATATGAAGAAGCCCGTGTTTTGTACGATATGGCGCTTCAAAAATGGCTCAAAGACACCACGGCTGAAACTGAATATAAAAAAAACAATGAATATATACAGAAAGGCAAGTCTTTAACAAAAATAACTGAAAGTATACAAAAATGTAAAGAAAGAATTGTGCTGTTGTCCAAAGAAACAGCGGAAATGCAAATTGCAGTTGATAAAGCTCGTAGCAGACATGCAGTGTGGGAACGTACAAACCAACTTTGTGGTGAACTGAAATCGTCTTTAGATGCTTTAAAGACCAGTCACAGAATGCGAACGGAAGAGCAATGTCCTTACAATACGTCTAATGTGAATGTTCGAAAATGCAAACATGAAATGGATGCATATTCTTTGAACCAATTGTTTGATAATTGTGAGAAATGGAAGTTGATATCACAATGGACTGGAACTTCTGGCATTCAAACATATGCTCTTGAATATACGGTCAAAAGTTTGGCTCAAAGAACATCAATGTGGCTTCAGCGTTTTTTTAAATCAGATAATGTTTATTTAGAAGCTTATTTTGATGAAAAAGAAAAATTAGTTCGTAATATTCAGTGTGGAACTTTGTCGGGAGTGTTATCAGGTGGTCAGTTTCGACGTGCACAGCTTGCAGCATTTATGGCCTGGCGTGATATGTCACCCTACGATTTTCCACTATTGATCATGGACGAGGCATGTACTGCAATGGATATTGATGGGATCCAATCGGTACAAACGACAATCAAAGATTGGTGTACAGAAGATGATAATCGCACTTGTTTTTTCATAAGTCATGAGCCTGAACAACACAGAGACACGTCCATTTACACAAACCACACGCGAATCATCCAAAAGAGAGGTCGGTCGGTGATATCAGAAGAGGTACCCTCGGCGAAACGACAACGTAATTTCTAACTATATAAGTAAAACAGTGATGTATAATATGTTTCGTGTATTTGAAGTATCTGAACATCGCAAGGGTAATATGAAAAAAAAACGCGCAAGAAAGTTAACACATGCACGCGCAAATACCAAAGAAGTAGGAGACGGTGTGGATAAAGGAAAAAAAGCTTATGACGATTGTAGAAAGAATAACGGCAGTGTGAAAGATTGCATGAAAAAACTACGAGAAGCTACCAAAAAAAAAATAACTCAAAATGATATTCCTGATGTATGGCATTGTAAGAATGAATGTTATTTATCACAAGGAAAAAACGAAATTTTGGTTGTCATTTCCAAACCTGACGACGAAGGAACTTTTACTTGGTTACGTATTTATAATGGGGTTTACGACAAGGATAAGGAATGTCTCTATTGGGCACGATACGAAAACAACGAATATGTATTAATGGATGAATATAATGAAGATTTGAATGTCTCGCGTTCCGATGATGATTACAATTCCGAAATTTCTGTTACATTTCAGAAAAAAGTGGGAACTACAGATACAATGAATTCGAATATACAAAAGATGCGCGACATCTTGAAATCTATTTCTTAACTGCTTGTTTTAACATTTCTTGTAGAAAATATGTAAATCCTATAGATGTAGAACTTATGTGAAAATATATATATAAAGGAATTAAATAATAAAAAAAATGATTCTAATATTACTACTCATTATTTCGACCCATGGACAGGATCTTGTCCAACAAAAAAGAGACGACTATACAAAAAGAGAAACTGCCGTCTTGGCATTGAAAAGTTGTTTAACCAAACAACAAGCTAAGTTGGTAGTGGCTGCAAAAGCAGCTTGTAGAACGGAAGCCGGAACTGACGTTGGACTTGGTGCAGCGTTACAAGCCTGGAAAAGTGACTATAATGCTGAGAAAAAAATCGAAATTGTCAACGATTGGTATCGAGATTCACCCCAAATCAAGACTAAAATCGAATTACTTTTCCCCATTGCCATCGATAGCGCTTCTGTTTCTGAAATTGTGGATGTTATTGGTGCTACTGGTTCGACCGAAGATATTGCAGCCGATGTCAAACAATACCAACAACAAGCTGGTGCTGAGACCTGGGTCACTGCCGTTAAGACCTGTAAACTGACCGCTACCGATAAATTAGCCTGCGTCACCAGCGATGCCAACATTGTCGATTTATGTACTCGGACTGCCAACAGTTTAAAATGTTGTGGAAATGGAAACTCTATTGTCAGTACTTGTGGTAAAACCGATGCTTTGCGAGTTGTTACAAAAGTAGCCGAGGAACAATTGTCGAACACCGCTCGAAGCTGTTCACGAATCGCCAACAAAACTCCTGAAGCTGTCCAAACTTGTATCGAACTCGCAACTGAGACCTTTACTGCAACTACAGGGAAAGTGGTCGATAAAGTCAGTCTGAAAGAGAAATTAACAAAGGGTGCTAAATATGCCGTAGGAGAGGCTGTTAAGGTCTGTATGGGTAACATTGACACAGACCTCACTGTTGACACGTCTACTGTCCAACAGAAGCTTGATGCTACTGCCGCACGCAAGGATTGTCGTGGTGGTGAAGCCGCCAAAACAGCAATGGCGGAGACGCTGGGTAAATCAGTCCTCGATGTAACAACTACCGATGCAGTCAAATATGCACGTGACGGTGCAAAGGAGGTTGGTAAAGAAAAAATGAAAACTTTCAGTGGAACTCTGTCCGAAAAATTGACAGCGGCCAAAACTGATATGGCAGCGGCTGTTGGTAAAGTAAGTGATTGTACTACTTGGACAAAAGAATGTATGACTGATGTTGATGCGAAGAAAGCGATTACTAATGGCGCCCAAGATTGCATGACCGACGCCGTTGCTGCCTGCGTTGCTGATATCGAAACTAGTACTAGCTGTTCATATAAGAGTCAATCTGTCAAAGACGCCGTCTTTGACTGTACTGGTTTAACAACGATGACCGATGAAAAATTAGGAAGAATGCAAGAAAAAGCAAAAGCAGGTAAAGTGATCGATGCCTACAAAGCTGCCCTCGAATCGTGTACGGGTACTGTGTCTGTCAAAGCGTCCTGTGTTAAAACATCGGCTCTACGCGCCTGTACCTCCGCTAAGGGTAGTACATGTGGAGAAATGGAAGTTATTTTAGGCAGAAACAAAGGTGCCGCTAAAGAAATGGCAGAAACAGCGGCCGCTTGTCGGGATGCTGATGAAACGGAGTGTACCACTGCTAAAAAAGTTGCGTATGAGGCAGTGACTGGTAAACTCTTCACTGCTTCTGATGCCGCTAAACTTCAAAAAAAAGGAGCTCGAGGTGAAGTGGCCGACTTAATGAATGCTTGTTTTGCCACCAAAGTGGGTGTGGTGGAACAACGTAAATGTTCCAACCCTACTGAACTTCCCGAAATTAAAGAGGCATTTGCAGCAGCATTAGGTAAAACCGCTGCTGATATTACCAACACAGAATACAAAGCCGCCATTGTGGAAGGTGTCAAAAGTGACATTGGTTTAGCCATTGGTGGTTGTCTGGGATCCATTGCCACTACCACCATCGGCAGTGCTCGGACGCTCGCGGTAAAAGCCTGTCATACAGACGTAGTCGATGAAGTACGGGCAGGCTTAGGAAAACCAGCCGCAGCAGACATTTCGGAGAACCAAGTCCGATACTTTTTACAAGAATCTGGGAAAGACTTGGAAAAAAATAAGTTCGAAGCCTGTTTTGAAGATGCTGCTAGCGCTGGCGATGCTGATGCTGTTAAACTTGCCCAAAACAACTGTCGTGGTCGAGGTGCGACAGCAGTGTTGACAGCCTTTAAATATTCCTGTGGTCAACCAGCTTGGACTGACATCCGTGCCGAAAAAGAAATGCGGGACAATACACTTAATGTTGTTACCGACGATTTTGTTAATTGTATGTACACCAACGCACCCAAAATTGGTACCACAAAACCAAGTAACCCTACTATCAAAACTGCCTTTTCTACCTGTAAAACTACTACCAAGACAAAACGCGCTCTTCTGACCGGTGAACCCATCAACCCCATCAAAGCACAAAAGGATTGTGTTCGCGCTGCCAAGAGAAAAGTATCAGAAACGGTGGAAGCATGTAAAGAAGCCAGTGGAACTAATTGCGGCGACCCCGCCAAGAACCCAGATTTGTTGTTCCGACTTAAATTAATGACTGGTAAAGTTGACATTACAAATACGGAGGCACGTGCTCTTGTCAAAAAATCTGGCAATAGTGCGGTCGGTGATTTCATGAAAACGTGCATGGACAAGGGGACACTTGCTACTTGTCTTTCAGATGGTAAAAAAGCTATGGGTGCTGCAACAGGCGAAGTGGTCGATAACAAATATTTGATCGGTGGACTTCGCGAAGCAGCCAAAGAGGAAGTCACCGATGCAGTTGTTGCCTGTGTGGCTTCGGGCAAAACTCGTGACTCAACCGAATGTAAACAAGCAAAAGTCGACGCCTTTAAAGCCACTGGTCTTGGTGACGGGAAAACCGCTAAGCAAATTAAAAGAATGGTCGAAAAATCACTAATAAAGGGCGCGCAAAAAAGTATGGTGGAAACCAAACTTGCCTGTCTGGATCTGGCGGCAGATAACGCTACCGCCAAAACAGCCTGCAATACCAATGAAATTCGTACTGCCAAAATTGCCAAATCCGAAGCCGAAGGAATACCAGTTGCAGATATTCCAAATGCCGATGTTGTGAAAGATTTAGAAAAGGGTAAAGAAGAAGACACTTCTAGCGCCATGGAAGCGTGTACAGAAAAGGCAATGGACGCTACTGCAACACGTGAGTGCGTCACCGCCGTTGAAACGCACGTCGCTGTCACCGAAGGTCAAACTATCGCAGTTCGCCGTCGTTTAGCGGACTTAACACCGGATAAACAGAACATGGTCAAGGAAAGAATGAGGAGAGCCAGTGAAAACTCCTTTGCCAACAAAATGAATGCTTGCATGGAGGCCGCCGAATTAGAAACAGGTAGTGACATTGCCACTGCTAAAACTACTTGTAAAGATACTGCAGAAGACATGTTTACACAAAGTACTGGTAAAATAGGAACAGATATTAGAGAAGGTGATGTTGAAATGATACAAGAAGATGCCGCTATTCGAGCATTCACAGAGACTAATATTGCCATTGCCAAAGCAATGGTTGATGGTGAAACCTATACTGACGATGAGAAAAGAGCTGCGACAGCAGAAGCTGTTCGAAAAGTCAAAGGCGGGACAACGACTAGTGTTCTGGACAAAAGTAGACGGGTCGGTTTAAGAAAAAAAGCAGGGGCTCGGGCCTTGGGTGATAAAGCAGTAGCTTGTGTCATGGCCACCACTTCCGATGCCGAAGCATTAACTGCTTGTTCCGACGCCAATTTAATGGAGGAGAAACGATTAGCAAGCGGTCAAACTGCCGCAGTGACCAATATCGTTGATAAAGAACGCGCCAAACGGGAAGCAGTCAAAGAACTCCTCAAATATGGATTGAAAGCTCATCCTGAAGACCACGCACTTATCGGCATTACCGACAAAGCTACGAAAGTGGCCACCCTTTTAAAACGTTCCTCAAAAATGTTCAATGACAAAAAACAAGCGGTGGCTGAATTAATCTGCGACAGAATGAAAACAGCAACTGGGACAAAAAAAGAAAAAAGAACCAAAATGAAAGCTGAACTCAAACGTATTTCAGAAGCCAGAGATGGAAGTCGTCTTGACGAGGTTACAGATGAAGAACTCGACGCTGTACTGGATATGGGCGCTACAGACATTCTTGCTACCATCGACGACTGTACTGACAAAGAAACATGTCGTAATGAAGTCGAAATCGCCCTTAAAGCAGCGTTGGGTTGTAAAGTACAAGCAGTCAAAGCTAAAAAGAACCAAATTGCGAAACTTGTTGCTGCACAAGAGGGAGCAGATATTAAAGCGGCAGACGATGCCAAAACTGCCGATGACACCACCCCCGTGAAAACTGAAGAAGAGATCGAAGCTCTTATGAAAGCTAAATTTGAATCTGTTGGTGGTGTCCCCGGAACTTTTGATGCCTACAAAGTCGAAATTAAAAAAGCCAAACGTGCCTATGTTTTGAACAAAGATATTGTCATCAAGAAAAAACCCTCCATTGATATCGTCGTCGCCTATGATGGTGCCTGTGTCGCTGCTTCAGAAATGGTAATTAAAACATCATTAGAAGCCGTCGACACTGATATGCACGTTGAGAAAGTAGGAGTACCCACAGTAGATGTCAACGACAATAAATGTAAAACAATCTACCGTGCAAAGAGAAAAACAGGGAAACCAGCCACCAGTGATGAATTGAAAGGCGTCCTCGTTGATAAGTATACATCTGTAACTTTAATGGGGCGTCGCTTAAACGGTCGTCACCTTCAAGCTTTAGACACGTCTGCAGACCAAACAACCGAAGTTGAAGACCAACCAACAGACCAAACACCAACAGTAACACCAAACAAACCTTCGACTGACAACAGTCCTTCTGACAACACCTCCACTGAATCAGAACCGGAACCAGAACCAGACACGCCTTCTATATTGTCAGAATCAGAAGGTCATACTGTTAATCTAACAATTATGTTCAGTACAGTCATGGCTGTTCTTGTGGTCTATACGATCTAGGCCTACCATGACAAATCTACAAATAATATATATCTAATTTAAATCATGTTCTATTCTACCCATCTAAATATTTTTTATACATTTGTACACGAAAATATAACCTAAATTTTGACAAATCTATTTCTTAACTGCTTGTTTTAACATTTCTTGTACAACAGGATGATCCTGATTTTCTACAAATTCTTTCATATCTTTTTCGACCAAATCAATCGTTTGGTGCACTTCTTTGATATATGTCGTCACAACATCTGCCATTGTCCCCTGACCAGCTGCCAGTACTCTTTGTCTCGCTTCTTCTGTTGACGTATCGCGTAAAGGCATTTGTAAGTCGTGTATCCATTTAAATGTTGTATTTACAAGTCCTGGCATTGAGTTTCCATTGAATTGTTTGTGTGTGATTAACTGTTCAAAAAATGGAACGTCAAATTCTTCGTGTATTTTTCGGTATGTTTTCCTGTCTATTTTTACAAAGGCTGCAAGTCTATCTCTAATTTCTGTGTACAACCGTACAATATATTCACGGTCATCTGTAGCAATTGCCTGGCGAATGTTGTCGTAAAAAGCTCGGCGAAATTGTTCGTCAATTTGTTTTTGAATTGGTTCCATTTTTTTTTAATATAACGATACTTATATATTAAAAAATTATATCTAAATCAGCTTTTAATTGTTCCTCGTTGAACTCTGATTTAAGAGCTAATTCCATATCTTGTAAGGTCCATCCTAACCACCAACCGCAAAAGAATCGTGAGCACGAATCGTCTATTCCGTTGACTTGTCTGTGTAGCGTCTTTATTTTTTCTCCGTTTATTGTAGTTATATATAAATTTTTGTCCAAATTAATTGGTTTCATATCTGGGTCTGCTATGTATGGTTTGTATCTTCCAAAGAAAACATCTTTAGTTTCTACATATAAAGGTTCAGCTTCGTGAATGGACGGTGTTCCGCAAAAATATCCTAATGTTAAAACGTAAACCACGAAGTAATACCAAGACGCATCTTTGTATACTTGGCGTAAAATGGCTATTTTTTTTCCCTCGAAATTTGTAGCGTATCCTTTGATATTCGTCCATCTTTTTTTAGTATTTGTATTTTTCCATTCGACTTCTTTCCCATTTTTATCGTATCTTATTGTATTTTTTGCATATCCAAATGATCCCTTTTTTAAAGCGTATGTTTCTTTGTATTCACACAATTCGTACATATATTTTGGTGTTGGAAGTTTACCGCAACACCAGCATGTTCTGTAAAATTTTGCTTTATTGTAAACAGGATTTTTATATTTTATCCAACAAAATTTGTCTGCTTCTATGAACGCGTAGTATTTCTCTCTGATCCGTCTTAAATGTTCCGTTCTTCGATTTCCACCAGATCCCGATTGTATTTTTTGAATAATGGTGTCAATATCTCTCATATAAATTTGCAAAGGTAATAGACGAACTTTAATGTCGTGGTCTGTCGACGAATACCAGTTATATATGTACGTGATATATGATATAATTTGATAAATGAGTAGCATGACACCTAATGTGCTAATGCCAATGAAATAATTATCGACGTGTCCTGCCAGATCTGTAGGATTTTGTGTAATTTCCGAACAACTTAATAAATTTCCATCGATCGTAAATTCTTCTCCTCCTAACATTTTTGAATATGTTAACAGAGAAATTGTTTTATTACTTCCAGCAATAATTTGTTCAGCTCCTGACATTTTTTTGTATATTAATTTAAGTATTTATACTGGTAATAATTAAATGAAATGATTGTAAAATTGAACGTTGGTGGGCGTGTATTTTTAACTAGTAAATCGACGTTAACTGACAGTGGTGTGAACATGTTATCTGCCATGATTCAACATTCAAATCCTGCTCAATTAATTGACGGGCATTATTTCATCGACCGTGATCCCGAAACATTTCGTTGGATATTGAGCTATCTTCGCGGGTCAAAAGTATTGCCACCCAAAGAATCGAACGAAATGGCCCTTTTAAAAGAAGAAGCAGAATATTTTGCGTTGGACGAATTGATGAACCGCATCCAACATGTGATATATCCCATTTTTTCAAAAGGTGATCCTGTTTTAATTCGCGGCAACAAGTTCACCATTATTGATGTTTCTGAAGGTGGTTATAAAGTGACGCGTCTTGGGAAATGTTTCCAAATCAATTCTTCTGAAAATGTTGAAAGGTGCACAATTGAGCTAGGTGATGTAGTTATGGCTTACCATAAAGCCAAACATAAAAGAATACCAGGTGTGTGTATGGGCATCGACGGAAAGAAATATGTAATACAATTTCAAGGAGAAGAAGGTCAACAAGTTTGTTTACAATCCGGTATTCGTTTTTAATCATAGTATTTATATTCAGAATAATTATTAATGTTGGTATATTTACCTTTATTCTTTATCATTATTATTTTTTGTATTTCTTTTAATTTACATTTTTTGAAGTCACCAAAATTCAATACAATGGTTGCTTTTATTGGCAATGGACACGTGCGCACATTCGAGAGAGAATATGACAACATACATGCGGATTTGTGGGCCTTCGGACATAGAAAAAGAAAAGCAACCAGGATTATCTTTTCAACTGCGGAACCCTTTGAAATATTTGAAGAATACGAATATGAACATATATTATTGGTTGAAAAAACGTGTCATATTCCATTATTTTTTGACACAGAGACAGTGGTTGAATATAAATTAGAAAACAAAACAGTAGCGACTTTATGGCCTCGGCTCAGTAAAATGCCCCCCGAAGCAGAAAACGCTTTGGAATGGTACTCTGGTATGGTAAACATTATCAATCTTTAACCTCACCAGTTGCTTTAACCTCACCAGTTGCTTTAACCTCACCAGTTGCTTTAACCTCACCAGTTGCTTCTCCCTTAACTTCTTCTACTGGGCCACTATCTTTAATCACAACTGCTACGATTGTATTTTCTTCGTCGAATTGCCATTCAATACGGCTGTTTCGTAACGCCTCATATGTTCGTGGGTCAATAAGAACATTTTTTGGACGCGTAATACCCACCCATTTTTCTATGGTGGATGCGTCTTCAATACAATGAGAAAAGACATGATATTCTGTTTTATCACGTTTGGCGAATCGTTGGTCTGGTGAAATTCTGTTTTTAAGAATAGTAGACATTTTAATAAAAAAAAACAAAATACTTATAGTCATTTTAGATTACGAATGGATTTATCATGGGTCGGCAACACATGTTATTTTAGAGTTGGCAAATGTCCAATCGATTTTGTTGAACATTTGACATTTATCTCCTGTACATTTTGAATCGTCTCTCGCTCCACCCCAGTCCGTACTTGGTATCCAATTTGAATCGGTAATTGTTATTTCTAAATTTTTCTTATCCCCTTCGAAAATAGTTTGACCACAGGGTTCAAAATTAACTTTTTCACAATTTTTTTCTGAAGGTGACTCCTTGTTGTCGGGACAATAATGTCGAGAACCCTCGCCTTCGCAAAATCCCTGTACTGGACATTGTTCTTTCACTCCTTTAAATATTTCGTTACTTTCAGGGTTAAAACGGTGATTACCTATACATACATTATCAAGCGGATTCCAAGTATGGTCATTTGCACGTACGTTAGACCAACACATGCATCTACCATCTCCTTGTCTTCCCCAATTGCACCACCCACCTCCACCACACGCCAGAGTACATAACCATGGCATTTCTGGGTGGCAAACGGGGTGTGGTGTAGCAGGAGACTGACCTTTTCCTAAATTGAAACTTCCCAGTGGTTGAAAAACGTCGTCGAGTTCTGAAGTTTTAATTTGAGCTGTATCGTCACATCGAATACATTTATCTCCGAAAAAATTAGGAGCACACTCGTTGCATGTTCGCGTGTCGTTACTTTCGGATTTACAATCAATACAATCTCCAGGATACCTGGGTATATACTTTCCCAACATCCACGCAGAACTTTGCATATTTACATTGCATGTACATGACCCATCGCCTGACGGACCCGACGAACACGTCCCATGACCAGAACACGCATTTGAACCAGGACCTCCAGGACATTTTTTACATTCTGCACCCCAGTGACCAGAAGCGCAGTAATCACATTTATTATCACCGTCGACTTTCCCACATTGACAAAGATCTCCAGACCATGATATTACTGTGTCTGTGACGATCTTTGTCTCAGGGTCAACGTATGCTTCTTGACCACATGTACATCGCATGTTCAAGTATTCTCCCTGAACACCTGCTTCGAGAGCGCGTGCATACGAAGGTGAGCATGTGCCTTTTCCACCTGAGCAAATACTGGTCGGTTCTTCGGTTATCCAATCATAACCAGGACAAAAGTCACACGCAGGCGATAATTCGTAATGACTTTTAAAGCCTTCTTCTGATTTTGCACCAAAATATTTTTCGTTACAATCACATATACCTGTACCGTGATAGGTTTCGTCGCAACAAAATTTAGCGACACATTTGCCTCCTCTATAATACAAAGGATTTTGATTGGAGTCTTCGTCAACGACTGGTCCTAAACAGTCGTCATCTGTTGAACACAAATTACCAGGATTACCGTTCCAAATTGCCCAAAGAGGATTTATCGGGAGGTCAATGCCTTGACAAATGCCTTTGCAATTTTCAGACTGTCGACAGTCGCTATGTGTGTTGCACATTTGATTAGACGATTTCGTACACGTTGATTGCCAATCAACACCGTTGTCTATTTGTAATTGTTGGTGCCTCTCGTCGTCCATACATGTGCCACGATTATTGCATTGGAATCCTTTAATATCCTTTAACAAAAACCAATCAGATATAAAATTATCAGCATCATATTTTATTTTCAATCGTGTTTGTTCCAACACAAATGGGTTGTTGTGGTCATACATATCATTTGTCCATGTTTTGCATTCGTCATCCGTACATGTTTCAATTGCGGAAAGATATCCAGCGTCCCCCATTTCGTCTGTGACACGTGTACGATTGGTGAGAGGTTCATTTTTGGCTAAAGTTATTTTTGGCACATCATTTCCGATGGGACACGAGTAGCAATAGTAGCCCCAATGATTTGGAATACACTCGTCACATAAATGACGATTATCGTCAAATGAAATTGTATTTGGAAAATTTTTTGAGGAATGTTGCCACGGTTGCCAGCCTTTTGCACATATATCACAATATTCACCTGTATAACCTACAGCACAGCGATCGCATTTTTCGCCAGCGTATCCAGTTTTACACATATCGCAAGACGGAGCTGTAATTGGAATAATAAGCACTCCGTTTTCTATAGGCGGTTCTGGTTTATGACGTGCGTCGCATTCGTCGCACTTCTCGCCACTCCAGCCGAAATCGCAAGAGCAACGACCTGTACCATATATACCCGAGTGACACACGCCTTTGACACATTCACATGGGTTGCATTGGATGCCCCATTCATTCTCTGTACAACCACAATCTCCAATCCTATATGGATGTTTCCAAGTTAAATATGTACCAATTGACGCACAACCAACTGCGATAATTAAAACGAGTGACGTCGATGCCATTTGACTACATGTCCATCTTTTCTTTTTCGTACATTTTTGATCAATAAGTTGTGCGGATATAAACGTTGTCCAAGTTATAGCTATGGAACCTCCGAACGTGATCCAAAACATACCCATTACCCATCCCGCCGGTGTTTCTGGTGGCGAATATCCTGAATCTTTCATTTTGGAAACACCGGACAATATAAGAACGACACCCATCCATAAAGACAAAATATTTAATATTTTGAAATAATTATCACCATGCATCAGTTCAGATTTGACAAAGGACTATTTATACAAGAAATTAATAAACAATATAATATGTTAGTTCTGTTTTCACTATTTTTTACGATTCTTTTTTTCGGCATTATTTGGGAAGAACATATGTGGGATGGATTTTTTCAATTAGGACCAGGTTTCAAAGTTGGTTCTATTGCGATAGAAAACTGGAATCAATGGTTTATTTTCTTTACATTTATAACAATTTATCAGGTCGCAAACGTATATATGGAAGAAACAGTAGGACGAAAAATAGAGAAACAACACATTGAACACGCTAAAGATACACCAAGAACATCAAAAGATATATTAGAATTAATTTTTTATAATATATACAGATGGTTAGGAACAATTATTCATATATTAGTTGCAGTCACTCGTTTAGACATTTGGTTAATAATAGCTGTCATAGACACACTGGCGAGAGCATACATGTGGTCAAATAGTCCTAATGGTAGAAGACCCAGAATGTTCACAATGTAACGGAATCCGTTGTAGAAATGGCGCGAAACGCATGACCCAAGGCTATGTTTGTTGTGGGGGTAAACTCTCCGACGTAACGGCGCATATCTGAAAACAACGTGACGTATTCACCATTCTTGGATTTCAATTGTTTTGCACGAGTTTTGAGTTTCTCTAATTGTTCCTGTGCAGATGAAATATCCGTATTAATTTTCAATATTTCAACTCCTTTTTTGCGTCTTTTACGAGAACCATTTGTATGGCGTTCTTGTCGTTTACTACGAACAGAAAAAGGTTTAGAGATACTTGCGTCTTCATAAACAAATTTTCCATTTCGAAAAGGAATCGCTGTGAAAACGAATGTCGGTTCAATACCATTCGTATGAAACTTAAAATCCGTTGACAAACGAAACGCAGTATCCCTCTTAGTGACCTGATCTATCGCTTTCTTTTTCATACGAACAAGGGAATTCGAAGACGGATCAATCCAAACCCCATGGTGATTTCTGTGCAATTGGAATTTGTCTTTTAATTCTGGACACCGAACATCAACAGTCTCACAATGGTGATGAAACAACGTCATAGATATCACCAAGGACTTATAGTCCCGAAGTCTTTCGGGGATATGGACTGAAGGGTACTTTTTATTCACTGGTTCACATCGGTTCAAAACATGATGTGAACCAGTGTTCAGAAAATTTACCAACTCCAAGTCTTTAGGTAGTGTTTCAGCGTTTTCGTATGTCACAAACGCTTTCTTAGACTCATTTAAACCAAATGAAGTGTCATCTGGCTCGTCGTCACTCATCCATTCGTCTTCGTCAGAGGACATGTTAGGAGTATACGTAGTCATTTTAGATTAGAGTGTTTATATTCAGAAATATCAAAAAAATTCTATTCAAAAAAATCCTATTCAAAAAAAATCCTATTCAAAAAAATCCTATTCAAAAAAATACATATATTCTACGAATATGTTAACATCTGAATATAAACACATATGTCCTATAAAAGGTAAAATGTTGTCTGGAGAAGAAATGCATGATATAAATACGCACGAATTTCGCAACAAGTTACCACAGACGGTTCAATTACTGAATTGGAATCGAAATAACCGTGGTTGGGTCAATCATCGCGATGGTCCGATTTTGGGCAAACACCCTGGTATTATAAATTCGGTTTCTGGCGATCAAATTTTACTCTCCATATATTTAGATCATGATATGAATGAAAAAGTGACTACAAAGTTTTGTAAACAATACAAAATGCCCAAATTGCTGAATAAAGAACACGTAAGTGGTGACGATAGACTGCGAAATAAAATGCCAATTGGTGCACATCAACAATGGGTCTCGTCAAATGTTCATACAGTACACTGGAAAAAAAGACCGTGGGAATTGTCTAGAAATTTTAGAGACATGTCTGGAACGAAATTTCCTAAATTTATTATCGTGTTAACACCCTGTATCGATGGTATTTTGAGATACGAAAAGTCTGCACGTACAAGTTCATTTGAAATATGCAGCAAAGACCAACCAAATGTCTCGAACTTTGAACGCGGTGATGCAATGACAACAACACGAAGAAGAACACCCGAAACAGAACGCGCGAACGCAATATTAAGGGCTATTCAATCGGATATATTAAGACTGAGGGATGAAATCAAGAACCAAGAAGACATTGCATCAGAGTATGACATGAGAACTTCGTTTGGATTGGCAATTGCTAAATCAGACCCTTCGGCACAAAAAATAGTGAAAAGTATACAATTTTATCAAAAGCGAATTGCCCGAATTTTTACAAAATGTTAGACATATATGAAATAATGTTTAGAAGAAAAAATAAAACCAAAAAAATATGAATTTGGATCAAGTTGTTGGATTTATTATGCAACAATATTATAGGAATAATGAATCTTCAAAAATCATGTCTCGACATAAACTTCCATGCACACACTGTGGTACTTTTATTTCATCCACGTGGCGTCCTGGACCATGTGGAACATCTTCTTTGTGCAACACATGTGGTGTACAATACATGCGTAGACAGGGTAGGCCACGTATGATAGATCTGGTGATGGACGAAGGAAAACCTGTTTGGATGGAACGCGATAGTTCCACTTTACAATGGCAGGTACAGGTACAATACAATGCAGATATACAAGATAAACGGATACGCCAATGGAGCAATCACGAAACAGAAAGAATAGAATTTGTAGAAAGTAAAAAACGCAAATTTATTGAATTGTAAATATTTTTTTTAGCACGTATTATTGGCCTTAAACACCGTCGATGTAGTAAGTTTCAATGCCTGATTACCTGCCCCATCGTCTTCGTTGAAAAACCACATGACCAATAACTTCTCGCCGTCTTTTGCAACATCTATGTCCATACATTTTTCGCCAGTCGTGCCACGTGTCCACCACTGTAAACTACTCTTTTTCCCCCAGGTACTGTCGAAATCCATTAAATACGGATAATCGGTCATGCATGCACAACCTCCGTTACAATCACACCCTTTTTGGTCAAAATAGGCAGGAAATCCAACAGAAGAACCTACATCCTTTATGTAAATGGCAACTTGATCATCCACTTTCGCTGTTGCTTCGAAACATAAATTGTCTGTATCTTCTGTAAATTTGATTTTCCACGTTGCGTAACAAATGATTTGTGGACCTGGTCCATTATTTTTACAGGAGGTATCTTCTCTGTGAACTACGGCATTTGCAAACTTACCGCCTGTATCGGAAGCAGAACTAGCAAATCCTGTAAACATTGTTCCCCAATCATACCCGCCACATTTTTCACATATAGTATGGGCGGTGTTGGGCTTATACAAATCAGGACACGCTGTGCACACTCCACCTAAGGCGATTGTATTGCCAGTGCAGCTTGCGCATTTATCGTCCTCTGTCGCATCCATTACCATACCTGGACCGCAAGGGGTACACCCAGTGGGAATAATTTTCTGGCTTTTTGAACAAGGGGTACACACGGGTCTATTCCTTCCTGTACCTGATGTATTCACTGAATGTGAACCATGGGGACACTCGCTGCATCCGATGCCAGACGAAGATGGCATTTTTTTAGGCCCAGCGCATGGTACACACGCAGTAGCAGCGTTGTTGGCTGCTGTGCGTTCATCACATGGGGTACACGTTGATGTAAATTTGGTAGTCGCTTCTCCATCGGGGTCTTCATTTTGTAGGGGGTTTATATTTCCCGCAGGACATGATGTTGCCGCGGAACCCGTACACGTGTGTCCACCTATACAGGCTTTGCACGTTGTTTGACCTTGTGAATCTTGAAATCCAAAGTAATTATCTTGGCGAAGCAGACCATCTGGTTTTTCTGTGGTACCTGGAGGTTCACAAGGCTTGCATATTTCTTGGGCTACGATGTTTTGGTATTGTCCTACTGCGCATGGCTTACAATAGGACGCGATTTGTTTTTTAGTATCTTCATATTTGCCCGGACTACATTCTTTACATGATGGTTGTGAAGTTAGGCTGTTATGATATCCTTCGGGACAATCTTTGCAGTCTATTTGTCTATTTTGGTCAGTGTATTCGCCTGGTTGACACTGTTTGCATGTAGTTTGTGCGGTTTGACTTTCGTACTTTCCATGTACACATTCATCGCACGATGTTTTTTTCGAAAACGCTTGAAAAAACCCAGTTGGGCATTCTTTGCACTTTATGTACGAACCATCCACAGTTTCATAACTGGTAGCTGGACCTTTGCCCCTTTCATTTCCATAATATCCTGCCTGACATTCTTTACAATTCTGTGCTTTTACGGTATTAATCGCCAATCCAACCATACACATACTGCAATACGATTTTCCGCGTGAACTCTGATAAAATCCCATGGGACAATTTTGACATGTCGCTTGCATTGCTTCTTCGGGTGTTGATGTGAACTGTCCTTCGGCACAATTTTCACATTTGGAACCACGTAATATCTTCCCTGGTGTACATGAACCACACAACGGTCTTATTTTGTTCCATGGTTCTTCCACTTGTGATTGGTACCATAATATATTTTCGTTCGACGATTCTGCAAGATAATTATAGTCACTATCTGACGTCGTTATTGTTTTGTCGACACATACGCATCCGGCTGCGGCTCCATAGTCAGACGTGCACGCTTCCAGTCCTCCTTCTAAATCATCGTTATAAAAAACGATTCCATCGTTTTTTTGATAACAACCGTGTGGAATTTTTATTTTTTGAGCAGCTGAAAATACATAGTCAGATAAATACGTTCCCATCTGTACAGCGGCGATGCCACAATCCCCGCGATTAGTAATATCGTCACACCGTGTTTGTTGAACTGTATAACTTTTTTTATATTTTGCTTGACGCAACACATCGTTCTTTTTTTCACCTACATATCGGTAGTATGCTTCTGTGGAACCCCCGTCGTTGCACAAACAAAAGTTTCTGTCAGATTCTTTCAATGCAATTCCAACTCTAACTTTTCTATCTTTGTTTAATTCTGAACCCCATGTTGTTGAACACGCTAGTACACAATCGCTGAGAGTTAATTTACTAACACTCATATCTGACGATTCAATAATGGGCCAAAATACACTGTCGACCTTCCATATTGTATCTTCGTCGATGATAAATTGCCAAGCTTGAATATTATCTTCTTTGTATTCAACATCGATCGACGTGTCTTCGCGTGGTCTTACCATTGTATTACATTTCATAAGTTCGTCTTTTGGAGCAGTGGTAGCGCCTCCTCCATATGATTGCGCCGCCGGTTTAATGTTGTTCTCAATTACATTGCTGTCGCTCCTATAACACTGGTACAATCTGGGATAGGATCTTTCAACAAGTTTTTGTATCGCCAATTTCATATTTTTCTTGACCATATTGCCAGGACATGTTGAACAAATACCCGTCTCTGGACCAGTAATGGAATCACCGGGACATGTGAAGCAATATTGCGCTGCAATTTGTTTCGTAAGTTCCATGTTTGTAACTTTCTTTAGGCAAATAAATTGTAGACTGTCTGGAGTGTTTTTTACATGTTTCGTTGGTTGATTTGTTGTGTATTGATAATGAACAGTGTTAGAATCTTTAAATTTCGAACATCCATCCCAAAAAATATTGGCATTGTCCATGTATTCGGCATTGACTCCTTCGCCAGCCGTTGTACATAATTGGATATTCTCTTCAAAGCAGACGCATTGAGTAGCAGAGTTACACGCACCTAATGTGCTCGGAATATAGTAGACTATGGTGCCACCGGTCGAGCACCCAGGAGGCCCCGCTTGTAACTCTTGTTCTTGAAAGTCCAGACCACTACTCTCAGCGTATGTACGACACTCGTCTTTGTTCATTACATACTTTCTGTTTCCTGAACACTCGACAGGCTCAAGTACGTACTTTCCCATACTATTACTGTTACATTTCGGTAAAGTACTACTAACATGTGCATATTGCCAACATTTTTCTAATGTGGGTGGTGTCAAATATTTGATGCCGTTTTCTTTGTCCTCAGCGATGCAGTCACAGGGTACGTCACTCACAATGGCGCTTTCAATTCCATTGTTTTTCACGTACGGTGGTAACGCAAAGTCAATGTCCGTATCGATATTACTTAATGCCCATGTATCTTGTATTACATACGTGCCTGGTCTATTTGAAAATCCATACGGACACGTAATTAACGGTAAAAACTGTTGGTTTTGCGCTGATTCTTTCATAACTGTATTCAACTGTGGAATGTGAACAACGGCTGGTGGGACTTTTGCGCAGTCATCCTGTTCTGTTCCCATTTCATTTTGGATATAATACCAATGATCATTTTGAATGGTGTCCATATTGAATACATCGAGTTCTCCGAGAGAAAAATTACCCGATATTTTTTTGACAGTGCCTTTTGGACATTCGTTGCATTCGTAGGAACCTTCTGCGGACCATGTATGTCTTGGACAACGCAGACACACACTGTCAACGTAATCGTTATCTTGAAAAGTTGCAGTGTTCAATTGACATGGGTTTGATTTTCTACAGACACAACCTATGCTACCAGAAGTAGTGGTACATTCTTCTTTTCCCTCCTCGTTATTGTTATAAAATATTTGTGTTACTGTAGTGTCAGATGTGAGGCTTTTAAAACATCCGCGCGGATAATTATGATCAGTATTTTCGGCGTAGGTAAAATCCTTATTTGTAAATGTAAGACCTAAATACTGGGCAGCGGCTTTGCATTCCACAGCATCTTTTATCTGTTTATTTCCATTGCGGACATATGTGTCTGTAGTATCTGTACAAAAATCAGTGGAAACTTCGTACCTCATATTGTGAATGCCTTTGCCTTTGTTGCACCGAACATTATTATCTGTGCGTGTAATGCCGTATTGTGGTTGATAATACCCTGGTGGACAAGCTTCTTTGTATCCAACGGGCGGTATACCGTTATTGTCAGGTTCTCTTGCATCGTCTGATTGTGTACAGAAATATCCTCGTGGACATAACCCGCCAATAAACGGGTCTAAACCTTGTTTGTAACCTATTGTCAGGTACAAATCGAATTGTACCCTGTTATTATCTTTTGTGTAAGTAAAACACGTGTCGAATCGGTCGTATGTCGATTCTTCAATAACGTCCCGTTGTGTAAGTGCATTTACTGATGTTCTGTAAAATCGGTCGTCACCTCTACCGCGAGTGACATCGTAGATATTATACTGATATGAATTTTCTGTGTACGATTCACATTTTGTATATCCGATGCATTTATTGCCTTGGAAATTTGGGTATATTTTGTATTCTGAGTCGGAGTCTGGAGGGGGCAATTTTCCATCTACAACATAATACTTTGAACTTATTATATCGTTGACAAACGAATCTTTTCTGGCCCATCCTTTTTTACCAGTAGCTGTTACACTAATTATGGCATTATCTTTAGTTTGTGGGTCATTAATGGGTATTAATTGTTGTGAGTTACCACCTTTATAAAAATCAGGACCAAATCCGACAAATAAAGCACCTTGTATATTAGCATATTTCACACATTTTTCGAGCGTTTCTTGATTTTGAAATTGAAATGTCGGGTTACTGCGACATAACACTCCACGGTGTAGTAGTGACCACGTTGCAACATTTCCCATAAAATCAACGTCAATTTCACGGTCTTTTGCATAAAAATCACAAACACCTTGATTTGCACATTTTTTATCACCGGAACTTGCTGAAAAATCCCACCAATAATCTTCCGCTTCCTGTTCTGTTTGAATAAGTCTTTCTTGTGCACGTACGCCTTTTCCAAATAAACCCGGACATGCCCTGCATATTTCTCTGGTTGTCCCATGATACACGTGTTTATTATACGGTCCTACTTCATGATAATTTTTATTTTCTATCTCGGAACGCACAGCAACCGAGAATTGCCCGCTTTCTGGTTCTGAATAGACGGGCGGGTATTGGGGTTCATCGTTCCTTGAATATAACCACAAGTCCCTATCTCTGTGATAGGGTAAAGTTTGTTGATTATCAATTGAAGTAATAAACGGCACAGTATCAAATCTCGAGTACGGATCAGTGTGTTTCGAACCATAATAAACGTATGGTTGAAAACCATTTGGACAACACATGTGACTTGCGTCAAAGACACTTGCTCTGCAAATACATGCTGTCGTTGGAATAATAACACGCCCCTTCTCCATGAATGTATCTTTAATTGTATAAGAATAGTAAAATGGATGTGGTGAATGAACACAGTATCCATTGTTCAGACACACGGCACATTCATGCTGGCAATTTTCACCATGGAATCCGTTCGCAGTTTGTGCTTGAGGTGGAAATTTTTTGTATTCGCCATCATTGGCCCAATATCCAATTTCTGTCGTAAGAGACGAATCGTAGTTTGATGTACATAGTGAACAAGAATTTTCGTAAGCTTTTGACGGCGGGTATCTCTTAAACCACATATGGCCTCTTTCAGGTGTATATTTCGACATTTGTAGTACAAACGTTGTAAATTGCCTATATTGTATGATGTAATACTGTGGTATATAAGAAGCGCTTTCTACGGAAGAACTTCCATACCCTGGACATATTTGTCCTCTTGGACACGTACGCACATCAACAAACGAATTTTCGGCTGTTTGGTCGATGACATGTTTCCCCCCACAATAACATAATCCGTTTCCAAAGCGGCCAAACCAACATCTTCCATTTCCATTACACATGGTCGAGTCATCTTGTCCATTATATCCTGGACAGATTGATGTACAATATCTGGTGGCAAATCCTCTTTGGCACTCGTTACACAGTGGACCGTTCCAGAACCCGTTACGACTATCACTGTTACATGTACATGCAGGACAAAGTAATACAAAATTTGGGCGGATTTCACATGTTGTTTCAAATGCGGAAGATGTAGTTTGATCTTCCATATTTCCAAATGTGTACGTAGTTAATGTTCCAGTTTCAAAACAATCTTCTGATTCTGATGCTGACCCAGGTTCACTCCACGTTGTACCCGGACACGATTTACAACCAGTATATTGACCTTCTTCGTCTTGATAAAAGCTTTCCAGGCAATCATTACACACACCGCTCGATTCATATTTACCAGCAGGACATTCTGTACACTGTTCCTGCGAAACACTATTCTCGTATTCGGTTGTGGAGCCAGCGGGGCACTTATCGCATTCTTTGTCATATCCTGATAAACTATAACGTCCGATTGGACAGTCAAAACAAGAACCTTGTGTATCTTTATTTTGAAAATAACCATTGGGACATATTTTACACTGTTCCAAACCTATCACATCACTATATTTTCCAGCGACACAATTTTTACAGGAATTTTGACCTTCTTCATCTTGATAGGTTCTTTCCGTACATGCATTGCATTTCACACCACCTGTTGACCACCAACCTTTCGGACATGTTTCACAAGGTGGACCATATTGACCAGGAGCGCATCCACAATCATCTCCTGTACAAAAAACACAAGAAGATGCACCAGGGCCTATTGTTGTCTCGCCTGGTAGACATCCTGTACAGGACGTTTGGTGATTATTGTCTTGAAAATATCCTGTCGGACATGTTTTGCATTCATACGATTCAACAAATTCACCCTGACCACAATCCCCGCATACACCGTTTGATTGTATAACCAAGTTGTCAGAACAGGCCTCACAATTGCTTTTGGTTGTTTGACCTATTCCCACAGTTGTCTGTGGTTTTCCAGCAGCATCTGAAGGACAACTCTCACACGATGTTTGTCTTCCAGCGGGATTGAATTTACCACGTGCACATGATTTACATTTGTAACCTTCTTCATATTGTCCAGCTGGACACGAACTACATTGTGTATGGACCAAATTCGACTCTTCACCATCTGAGCACATTGTACATTCGTGACTTTCTGCAGTAGGAGCAATATAACCCATTGGACAGTCTTGGCAATTTGAGTTTTGCGTGGACCATTTCCCTGATGGACATTTGGTACAATCTGAAGATGACCGATCTCTCCCTGGACCGCATTTATCTGTATCGCATTGGTTTTCACCACAACAGAATGTACTTCCCTTTCCAATAAGATTTGTTTGTGGTGTGGGTCCAATACAAGTTTTACAGTTTGTTTGACCTACTTCGTTTTGATATTCTGCATTTGGACAATATTTACATTCTATTTTGGCTTTTTGGTCTTGGTAAAATCCTATTCGACAATCAACACAACGGTTGTCTGTCGAATATTTTCCCTTAGCACATTCTTTACACGTGCCATTGTCTGGGTCGTGTCTCGCCCAGCCGTTTGGACATGTTTTACACGAACCATCGGAATATCCAGTGCCAGTAGGACAATATTCGCAAACGTTGTTATATCCTGATACTTTGTTAGCAGTACATGCCTTACAAGAATCCTGGCCAATTTCATCTTGGTACTCTGTAGAAGAACATTCAACACATACATTGGATTCATGCACGAATCCTTGTTTACATTTACATTCATTGTTGTCAACCACAGTATAATTACCACATTTTTCACATTTCTGTTGGTTTGAGATGTAATCTTGAGGACATTGATTGCAATCGGTAGGTCCGTCACGCTCTTTTGTAAACCCAAGGGGGCATTCTGTACACGTATTGTCTTTCAAATATTTACCTTTGGAACAAGATTCGCAAATATTGTTGTCAGATGCGTTTTGAAATGTTTTGTCTGGACAGGTGTCTGAACATAGGAACGAATGTCTTAACCACTTTGAAGCGCATTGCTGACATTCTATATTATTGGACTCTGTTTTTTCAGGACAATCATCACATGACGTTTTTCCTTCTAAATTTTGAGATTTACCTCGTGGACAAGATTCACAAGAAGTTGTGCCTACATAGTTTGAAAAAAACCCAGCAGAGCACTTTGTGCAGTTGTTAGAAAGTCTACCATTAAATTTACCAGTTGGACACAGTAAACGTTGGTCAATACATTCACCGTCAGTAATGTCGGAAGGGCATGTTTCACAGGCGATTGATGTATACAAATTTTGATATTGACCAATAATACAAATTTTACAAGAAGTTTGCCCTGGTAGGTCTTGGTATTTGCCAGGTTCACAAGTAGCACATTGTTCACTGGCGGATTTATAAAACCCAGGAGAACAAATTTCATTTGAATGGACTTGTTGAAGCAATAATAGTAATATCCATATCATAATAATTATTTTTTGATGTCTTAAATACGATGAATAAACAAAAAAGAGAAAATGTTTAATATATATTTATTTTTTACATGGATATCCATTTTGTGGAATTTCCACATGGATTAAAAAGTGTTCTCCGCGATTCACTATTATATCTTCCTAGTTTAATTTTTGTTGGATCGTTCATTTTATAGTATACAATGCAGACATTATTATCAGAAAATGCAAATCCATACACTTGGTCTATGACAGCTTGTTCTTTACAACCTTTCTTTGTAGTAATGTCTTTATATCTTTTCCAACAATTATCCCATAACCCATTCCCTATTATAATACTATCTGTTTCTGCATCCGTTGTCAGAGACAAATCTATGTTGTCGATAGGCATGTCATATGTTTCAGAATATGTAACGGAAGGATATTTGGCCAAGCCTGGTTCGACAACATTACATGTTGATGTGGACAGTTCGCGCCCTTGATATATCAACGACATTTTTTTATAGGCGACATATTGTGTGTATTCATTCATAAAATACTCTTCGAATCCCTTCACAGGTACTTCAGAGTACATTGTAAACCAATTTTCACGAAATGGTACGGTCCATTGTATAATGCCTATACATTTAGGCTCCAAATCACACAAATATTCTGTTGCGTTGAATTGTAATGACGGATTGTCGGAAACCAGTGCGTATGTTGGACTTTCATCTAATATTCTCATGTAGTTATTTTCGTACAATGGTGCCAAGAAAATTTGATGGGAGCCGCTTTGTGGTGAGAATGATCTATATAATTTAATTTTGAATCTTTCGCCTTGTGGCAAACTTTCCATGAGTAAAGTTATCATGACTATCTCGCCGTCAAAAATGAATACGTCCTCTCGTTCCAAATTCCATTTCGGTGCATTGATGGTCATTTTTAGTTGTTCGAGATTCCATTCTGTTTCAATCATAAAATCAAATCCGTTTACGATATAATGTTCGGAACCCGATGATTTACCATGGACATATTTCAAATTAAATTCGAAGGAACGCGGCAACATAGTTGTTTCGAGACCGACTATACCAGCTTCGTTGTTGGGATGTTCTGTCAATGTACAGTCTGATGCACTACATTTGAATAGAGGAAGCGATTGGATCGAATGTGTAGTATCCCATTTGGGTTGTTTTAGTAAAATAGGATTGAATTTTTGTTCGTCCAGGCCATTTTGTTCCTTTGTTGTTGTTGAAACGCCAATGCACATTCCGTACGGATAATCTCTAAATTCTTTATTTCGTACGAGTCTGACGTCGTCTCGAATACCAGCATTAACAGATTCACATTTATCAGAAGCTAAGTTTTTTGAACCATCGAATACTGGTAAATCTAGCGCAGTTGGTAATAGTTTCAATGTATTTACAGGATTAAAAAATCCTCTTTGTTCAACGTAATTGTTCTCTTTACAGGCCGTGTAAAAAGAATTAAGAGCCGATGAATAACTTTTTTTATTTATAGCTGTGACACCGTCCAAGTAATCATCACCATTAAAAGTGAATGATGCTGATTCGACTGCTTTTGTCCCACAACCACCGTTTTTGGAACAAGTGTTTTTATCAGCATCGACTGGACATTTAAATTGACAAGAATCACCTGTATGTGTATTTGGACAAGAACATAGACCATCGTATTGGCACACACCACGACCAGAACAAATCGATTCCAAATTATATCCATCATATCCTGGGCATGTTATTTCGCATCCATCTCCACGAAACGGAGATTTTTTCCAATCTGGAACATCAAGTGCACTTGGATTTTTTTGAAGCTCTGATGGAGCGATTTCGCATGCACATTGACACGAAATACCACAACGACCCTTACCACTACATGGTAAAGATAAATAGGGCATCATTCCTGGACATTCTTTAGACGCAGTTATTGAACAATGAGGAGACGAATACGACAAAAACTTTGCAATTTGGGTTTGCATTGCAAATGAATACGTTATTTCTTTCATAATCGTCATGTCAAATAAAGCAAGGAATCCTGATTTGCCTTCATAGTTGAAGGTATTCGAAGTTGTGGTCCATTGTTCAAGTGGTAAAGTTAAAATGAAACTTCGAACCGTTTTACTGGAATACCATTCAATAAATCCATCACCAATATCTAATGTCATTTCAAATCGTGCGGAACTCCAATCACGCATTTTGAGTGTTATTAAATGTTGACCAATATAAAAACTCTGTTGATATTCTGACATATCAATGTTGTAGTTCGAAGTTATGATAAGAATTCGATTGGGTGTCACGCCTTCCCACGTGATTTTAAAATGTTCCACAGTATCAGTTTTGGGGTTGGAATCAAAATAATTCCTCGGAATAGCGTTAAATGCGCTTTTAAATTTATCGGTCATCTTCTCCGAAAGTATATCCAATTTTGTAAAATGAATATTTTCGTCCCATAACGTATCCGCAATTTCTCTTTTTTTTTGTATTATCGAATTCATTTCCCATCTGCCCTGATGCATATAAATTCTTTCGACAAGTTCCAATGCACGTATTTTCTGTATATCTGTGAGAGATGAAATTTCAACATTTCGTTGGATAGGATCATTTTTGAATTGAATAGTATTTTCAAATCTTTTGTAAATATCTGCCCCTGTTTGAGAATCAATGTTGACCCATTCTTCCAAAAATATTCTCACTTGGGTTGGCGTTGTTTTTGCCACAGCAACCACGTTGTTACCAACTGTCAATACATTTCCGTCTAATTTAATTTCACATTTCTGGTGCCCGTTTTGTGAAGACGTCAGCTCTGTGACTTTATCTACATCATTCTTGGTTTTCGATGATGTACTAAATGGGTCACCAGAAACACCTAATGTATATCTAACAGAGGCATCAGATTCAAATATGATATCAAATGTCGTTGGATTTTTGATAGTATTATACACTTTGCTTTCAACAGCAAAATCTTCAGATTTGAACCAATTACCACGTGTTACAATTGCATTTGGAAATGTAAATGTGTAGACTTTATGGTCCGATGAAACAACATACATTGCTTCATCAAAACAAACCAAGGGTGCAAAACTTTGACCGTTTGGGGCATCGCCTGTTGTATCGATTAGATTCCAATTAACTGTCACAATATCCAGAGGATCCCATGCAAAACGCTGTAAATCAATTTTATACACCCCATTGAAATAATCAGTAGTTCGTTCAAAATAATTCATTTCCCCACCGAAAGCATAAACAACTTCAGAAGATTGTGCACAAAATGTCATTCCTTGTTTTGGAATGTTCACATTTCCAGTTTCGATCACCATCAACGCAGAACCATCCTCGTTATGCGCACTCATCTTACCGTCATGAAAACATAAATACCATGTAGACATTTTTATTGGCATACACGAACCTGAAGCATCTATGGTTGTGTTTTTCAAATTTTTTGTAGTTTCCAAGCTTATGCCTCTGAACGTGGCCTCACCATTACTAGTATAGTCGAAACCAGATACCAAATTTTCGTCGTTATAATCCCAACATAATGCCGCAAAATTCTGAAGAACGAAATCGATTGATATTTTAGTAATGACGTCTGTTTCACTGTGTTCCAAATATTCTTGTTTCAACCCTTCGTTATCCAATACATAGGCAGCTGCTCTCTGTACCAGTGTGTCGTCACTTTCGTATAAAAATCTGTCGGGATATTCCCATTTTATACCTTCAAACCCTGTCGTATTATATGAAATGTAATTATTCCCTGACGCAAATTTAGTATTGTATCTCATAAATGGAGCAAGACCTCTACAAATTCCATTAAAAGAATCACAGATTCCATATTGTGAGGACATTTCGTATCCATACGTTCCATTATTGCATCTGTCACATGGTATCGAACAAGCAATACCAGAACCCATTGCGCATTGACAAACTCCTTCCATTGTCGGACTCGGTCCTTTCATCCATTTAGGAACTTGTGGTTGATTGTAGACCATTTCGGAAGTAATATTTCTGTATTCACCACTTAATTCTTGTTCAATTTCATCTTCACTTTTTGTGTTTTCATCTCGTGCAAAGCATCGGCCATTTCTTCCTGAACAAGCTAATTCTTCGTCTCCCTGTTGACCAGTTGGACATGTTAATTCACAGATGCCCCCTGCGACACCAGTATAAGATTGTGTATCGCATTCACAGCTCGTTTTTGAACATGTTCCTTTGACACTTGAAGTCGACAATCTCTCGCACCAATCTCGAACTTCTACGCGATTCATTGAATCACGTAATGTATCCCTACAGTTTGTAGAACATTGAGAATTTGATAATTCTGGTACCAATATTTTATTATCATTCGTGTGGTATACTTGTTGCAAACTGCAGAAATCTGAAATTAGAACTTCGTCCATGTCACATTTGTTACAACCTGCAATAGATGTTAATCCTAATTTTTCCATTTTTGTAACATCACCAATTTGCAAAAAATCTTTTCGTATTGAACAAATACTCGGACTTGTGTCACCTGTGCTTGTTTCATATTGATCAAACATTGTCTCCATATGTTCAATGCATTCATTATTACACAATTTCTTGTACGTTTCTGTTTGATCAAAACAATTCTCATACCACTCTATTTGAACATCACATGGTTGTTCCTTATTCAAAATAGTATTGGTATTTTGACACATTTCGTCAAATGTTATCGCATTTCCCTCTTCATTCAGCATTTTTCTGCCACCTAAGAATTCAACGTTGTTTTCTCCGTTTGGAATAAATGATTGTTGGTACAAACAATATGAGCGCCAATCAAGATTATTAAATTTTGCCAAGTCTTCGTCGCAACCTTCGATGTTCATGCTCGGAATTCTGTGTTCAAGATAATCGGCACATGATTGCATATCGTTATTATTGTACTCACAATTTTTCCCTTCACATACGCCCGAATTATATCCAGGTATCGTTTGCCATTGCGTAGCAATCGCATTACAAATTCCTGTTGCGTCTGTTTTTAAAGGAACGTATTGCTCCTCAAACAAGTCTTTCCATAAAGAGGGGATTTCAGTTTCAATATTTATGTCTGGACATGTGAAGGGTTCGTCGATCAAATGTTCAAAACGGATGAAATTCCACCGTGTATTTATATTAGGCGCTTCGTTGTACACTTCAAACTTGGTTGTTGTCTGTGGATGAAGTGCTTTCAGTACATGCGACCCTAACATGCAGTTTTCATCCTCATGACATCTTGTTGCGTGTAAATAACAATGCGTATCGGAAGGTGTCCAAGACCACTGCACACAATCCGCATGTTTGTGACAATGTTGTCGACATTCGTGTTCTTCACTTTTCAAACTGTGAAAGGAAGACGCGATTGAATTTGGATGTGTGACATCGCGCGCCGTCGTCATTACGACAAAGGAATCTGTTACTGTGCAATCGTTTATTTTCAATTTCACAGAATACTGTTGATTATATGTTGTCGTTCCTTCTGGAATAAATTTGTTTTGAACAAACATGTCTTCCGTCGTGACGATTGGTTCTGAATGGTTTTTGGCCGTAATATCAATTTGCCAATACCACCAATTGTATGTTTCAACTTTACACGATGTCGTTTGATCAACATCATTGTATGTATAATGTATTTTGCCAACTTTAGTTCCGACAATTGGCATTACATATATTTCAAATACCGAATTTGAATCACCATTCAATATTTTCATATTTGCGATTTTGCCATTTTCATCCAGTTGATTTATAGACGATGCCCCTTTGTCAAACTGACTCCAGCCATGGATTCTGAAGTTATTTTGTTCAGGCAAATTCCATTGGCTACCGTGTGGAACAACAACAGTAGGACACGTTTTACCATAAGAACACGTTTTTTCAACAAACGCATTTGACGGATCTCTGTGAAAAATCATCGAACCATATTGATCGAATTTCCATGACCTATAGTCCGTAGAATCGACGCCTTCGTCGTCTCCCATATTTATTATTCTACCATTATTCAAGAATGATTCTTTATATGGTTTTATTTGTGGATTGTCGTCTAATGTTAACGACCGTATCACAATGGTACCAAATATTGAGTTCAATTCAATAGATGAATATGATGTCGAATATTCAACATCTAATGTTAATAAATTCCTGGAAATGGATAATCCATCGCCAACATTAACAGTTGGCGATGCTGTATCGATGATAACGGGTGAACCGTTGTTGATAGTAATTGATAATGCTGATTTTTTGTCGGAATTTTGTAAATCGATTTGTATAATGATTTTCTGACCAGATGTTATAATTTGAGCATTTTTCAGATGTATGCGGTTTTCCTCTAACAAGTTTGCGTTGCCTTCCCATGGTACAATAAGACCAAAAGATGCTGATGTTTGTAATATTTCAGTTTCATCGGTCTTACCATTACAATATTTGAACCAATTGTAATCATTGTCTTTTTGACATTCTTCAAATTTATCTGGGACAACTTTAGGAACTGTATAGTTACACCCATAATTATCCGCTTCGCATGTTGTACTGACTGACGAACAATAATTACCATGTACGTGCTTGTATTGTTCACAAGTAGAACACGCATCTGTACATGTTTTTGTTCCAGGACAATAATAACCAGTGGGACATTGTTGAAATGTTTCTTTCCACGTCATGATGCTATTTATACCATCAATCTTATGCCAATCAGTAATCGTTTGTGAAGAAAAATCGTTTTGTGATATGACAATTATCTGAACATAGTCTGTTACCGGTACAAAATTAAAAATAGTCAAGTCGCCCTTTTCGGTGAGTTCACCGTTAAACTCTTGTTCTTCTGCAAATATGCGAACATTTGTGTGTTCCCATTCGCACAAATATCTATTATTTGGCCATTTTTCAGGAACATGACAATGTCCTCCGTTTCCACACGGATTATTGAAATGACAATCGACTGGTATTGGAGACCCACATAAAACCCCTGACGCACATTCTACATCGTCAGGACATTCCATACACATAGTTGCTGTCGGTCCACACGCGCCCATATCACACAAAGACGGTATCTTTTTTTCTTGTGGTATCCACGATGGTTTCATTTCGCAGCTCTCTGCAAAGTTGGTCGTTAGCGTATGTAAGTCCCATCTCTTATTTCCCCAACGTAATAACTTATCATCTGTTGTCAAAATACAGGACGACGGGTTTATAGGATACTTTGAATATTCTAACTTTTCAAAGTATTGAGTTTCTTTGTTCAAACATTCCAATTTATATGGTTTTACCACAAAATCACTGTTTTCAGTATCTTTGCAAGAACCTTCCCATGATTCCGTGGACTGAATGCATTTATATTTGGGCGTACTACACATACGACCTTTCAATTCAGTAATTCGATTGAGTGCTTTGTTTTTATCTTTGTGAATGGATTCTTTATAATATAATTCGTCGTTATCTTGGGGACATACGACTAAATATTCATAAAACCATTCACTGTTTAACTCGGGTGGTTTTGCATATTTTGGAATACTATGCTGCAAATGTTGTATGCAAAAATCGTCGAATTGATGATTTAAAATTTCTTCACTACATGTCCCAGACGAAGTTAAGACTCTCGACAAAAGAAAATTTTCGCGCAAATTTTGAATATTGACAGTTTCTTCGATAGGATTTGTAATCGTCAATTGACCATTTATGGGTATATTCCCTGGGACATTTACAAGAACTGTCTGTGGATTTTTGCTATTCTCTCTCATCATACAATTGAAAAACGTGTTTTTGGTTGACATATCTGAATCTTTGCGTATATTTCCGCGCATTATTGCACATTCTTGGATCCAATCCGTTGTATCAGGCAAGGGGCAAGCTGGATTTGTATTCACGCACATTGATTCTATATTGACTTCATTAATTGCATCTGCACATGTTTTGGCCCGACAATATGTTTTTGTAATACACTGTCCATCCAGATTTACTTTGCATGCACCATTGCAATTTTCTACTGTTCTACTTGTACATTCAGCATCTATCATTTTTATTTGATCAAATTTTTGTTCATATATGCACATTTCTTGACTATTACAAGCAAGTTTTATATCATACCCCTGACAAATAGGTGTTTTGACAGAATTATGCAATTCTTCGTCAATGAATGATTTTGCACTACATTTTTCCGAACTAATAGGGGACATTTCATTGGCGGCTAATTGACACCATGTTTTTTGGGTATCTGTTGATTTCTGTGCAAAAAAATTTTCTATTTTTGTCATACAACCTTCATCGGTATTGTAAGCACATTGCGCAGTGTTTAATACATTTGGATACCACCCATTTAACATATTGACACAATATTCATCCCACTTGATACTATAAATTGAATCCACGCAATCCTGATTCGATGCACAGTTAACGTATCCCGGTGATTCAATACTGTTACTGAAAAAACTTTTTGAATTCGTCATTAACGAATCCCATGGTGTTGATAATTGTGCACAAAATGCCCCTGGTATTTCGACGCAATCTTTATCGTCGAAACAATCTTTGAAAAAACCAGCATTGTCGCCACTTTCTTGGACAGCGATTGCTGTTTTACAAGTACCACGTCCAGTACAAATTTCTTGATTGTAGCGTGGACAGTGGAAATTGCAATGTTTTCCGTAATAATTTGGGTCTGGCGGAGGGTCCACCTGAAATCCCTGTTTTAAAAGTCGCTGTCTTGTCGCAGATGTATATGTGTCATAAGGTTCACACTCACATCTAAAGTCTGACGTTTTGGGGTCGAACCACATGTCTAGGTCATTTCTGACACATTGTCCATGGCCCGAGCACACCACACCGTTCTCGTCACCACAATCAATTTCACAGTATAAGCCTGTAATTCCCGTTTCGCAAACACATTGCGCGTCGTCGCCACACGTCCCACGGCCAGAACAAATACGACAATCGGCGTCCGGTGTATATCCATACTCATCATTTCCTACACAAACCTCTTTGGCGTTTGCATCACCTTGTAATACTTTATCAGAACCAAATGAGATTGTACCACCTTCGATTATACCTTCGCTTGCGCAATATCGTGTACAACGATTACTCCCAGCTGACGGATACCAGTTTGGTTTACAAGTAAGACAATATTGTTCAGGGTCAAGTGTTGATAAAGTCAACGTACCTAGTGTAATGCCATAACAGATGCACAAATCGTTAGAACCATCATAGTCAGGATTGCAATATCCGTCGTTGCAGGTATCTTCGCCACACGTTTGAGAACACCAATTTACAACGGGATTTTCTATCGATACCTTAGGATATTGATATTTTTCACATCTAGCACAGAATGATTCAGGATCCATACCAGCACAAGAACATTCTACGTGTTCTTTACTTCCACTTTTAATTATTTCACATGTGCCACGAGTGTTACAACCTATTCTCTGACCATCTCTTCTATCTTGGTAGATTCTTTGGGCTTCAGTATCGGACACGTACGTTTCGTCGGGGTTACAGTACATTTGACATTCTGCACCATACCAGTGTTCCTTACACCGATGGCACGAACTCCCATCCCAATGTTGCGGACTTGGGTCATCCCAGTTATTACATTCACAAGTTGCATTGTGAGTACATTCACCGTGACCAGAACATGTATAACGTTCGTTGCAAGAACAGTCGAATCCCAACCAGTTACTATCCTTTAAACAATTACAGACAGCGGCTTCACCTTCGACCTGGCATGTACCATGACCAGAGCAAGTTGACGAATAGTCATGATTTCCTGGACACGAATGTTGACACATGTTTCCAACGTAATGTGTTTCGCATGTACATGTCGGCGCTCCCAGAGAAGTCAACCCACACGTACCATGACCTGAACATGGTTGGTCGTTTGTAGATTCACATGTTAAATCACAATTGGCACCATAAAAACCAGGTCTACAAATACATTGAACGATTCCACCGATCGATTGGCAAGTTCCACGTTCAAAAGGACATACAATTCCTGTGGAGGCACAACTCATTGAACATTGTTCTCCACCAAAACTGGTATACCAACCATCATGACATTCACATTGACCTGTTCCAGTACATGACCCATGACCGTTACACGCATTACAACTACCACCACCAGAAGATATTTCTTTACATAGTTGATCTTGTGAATTGGAATCAGGTATACAAACAGTATCACATTTGGGACCAACATGCAAATGTGTAGTGGATGTTTGACACGGACCTGAACATTGGTTGAGTGTTTCGTTATAATTTGTTGTATAACATTTGTCACATAATAAGCCTGTCCATTTTTCATGATTGGGACAGCGACATCCCCATCTCGAATTTCCATTTTCTACAACTGCACAAATTCCAAGATGTTTACATTCGCACTCTCCACAATATTGTCCGGAAAAAACGCCCCTAGTGTTATCACAATTACATTGTACCCCATTCCATGAAGAATCATGTTGACAGGGTATCACTATATCGTTTACATAAGCAACAAAAAATTCAGTAGACATTGCTAAAAGTGCAACCAAGGATGCGGTTGCAATTAAGCAAAAACTATACAGTCTAAAATTTGACATTATACTTTTGTTTTTCTATCATTTATACTTACTATTTGAAATACTCACAACATATGTGAAATCATTTTAGATGATAATCCATAAATTTTAATGTTGAAACTGTTTTGTCCCACCCAATACATTCGTCGGTGATCGATAAGCCATATTTTAGCGGTTTGCATTCCAGTTTTTGATTCCCATCACACAAAAAAGATTCCATCATTATACCTCGTACTTTTATATGTTTGTGCGTTGCCAAATACTTTAAAACGTTTATTTGTTGTTCCCATTTCTTTCCAGAGTTTCCATGTGACGCATCGATGACTATACCAGTTTCAATATTTTCGTTTTCTAATTGTTTCGCCACAAAATTCACTGAATCCAAATCATAATTAGGTTCCGTGCCTCCACGTAAAACCAAACAACAATTTGAATTTCCCGCTGTCTGAATAGAAGCCACGTGGCCATTTTGATGGACACCCATAAACACCTTACTTTCAGACGCAGAAATAATCGAATTGATTGCCACAGAAACACTACCATTTGTAGAATTTTTAAATCCAACAGGTACAGAAAGACCAGAAGCAAGTTCACGATGAGGCTGTGATTCGGTTGTCCGTGCGCCAATGCACGCAAAGGATATTAAATCATCAATATATTGTGGAGCAATGAGCGACAACGTTTCCGTGGCTGTAGGCATCCGGAGTTTCGCCAACTCAATCAATAATTCACGACTTTTGATTACACCTGTTTGCATAATATTGGAACCATTCAACATTGGGTCATGCATGAATCCAGACCAACCTTTGCGTGTACGCGGTTTTTCAAAATATGTTCGCATAACAATAAACAAAGATGGACATTCTTCGCGTAAAATCACCAATTTTTTAGCATACGCTATAACGGCGACAGGGTCATGTACACTACAGGGACCCATAATTAACAAAGTACGAGGATCTTTTCCATGTAATATATCGACAATCGTTTGACGCCATTGCGAAATATCATTACACATATCTTTTGTCAAAGGTAATTGCGTTTTCAAATTTTTGGGACTGATCAATAAATTTGCAGAAGCACGAATATTTGTGGTCATTTACAAATGCTATTCTAATTTAAATAGAAAACAATATATAAAATATAATATAAAATAGGATTTAATAACCATATCCCTACGAAACCCTCCAACATTCCATGTTATCAAAATTATATATTGTGTTCTACTTAAAATATCAAAACAACAACAAAACGAATTGTTAAAATATTCGTCGGCATTTATAAATGCTATTCTAATTTAAGTAGAACACAATATATAATATATAATTTTAAATAGGATTTTATATATGGAAGAAGAATATGAATACGACACACCAAGTGACTCAGACGACGAACAATGTCCGTACGAAAACGTTTGGAACGCAGTCTACAAACGAATTAAGGTAAGAAATGGCAAAATATCGGTCAAAATAGACGAAAATGACGATCCTTCAGTCCTAATGTTTTTGTCAGACATTATAAACCAAGGCGTATCAGGAGAATTTTTGAGCTACCAATTACAAATAGAACAACAACACAACGCCATTGTATGGCAGCCATCCAAAGGAAATCGTATCAAAGACATGCGCAGATTAGAACAGCTTTGCGCGGAATCTACAGAACCCCGAACGTCAGAAGTCAGTGGGTTGACAATACCAAATTCAAATGGATTTGATTTTACATTTACAAACTTGAAATTTTTAACCATCGGTAATCCCGATAAAAAACTCATTGAAAAATTAAGGACTCTTCAAAAATTAGAATATCTCACAATAGAAGGTAACATGCCTATTTTCACTATGTTCGAAGGATTCGACTCATTGGAATTATTGACGCTGAAAAATATCAAAAGCACCTCGATAAATAGATTGTGTACTACCGCATCTTCGCGGTATATTGCCATACACATCGTTAACATGCAGGTATCCCTATATTTGGCCGAGATATTCAAGAAAAACCACATACAATGTACGAACGTAACTGTCAATTGTGAAAAGAAGTCACTTGGTTATTGGGAATGGCGGGAAGAAACAAGTAAATGATAAAATATTTAAATTAATTATCTTTAAAACCGTTTATCCAAAAAAACTCTTCTACCAATAGAACATCCGGCACCCGTTTCAACATACGCTGCAACCGAAATTCTTTCCAATGCGCAACAGTAGTCGGTGGATTCAACTCCGTTAATTGACGAAAAATACCCGCATGACGCACTGCTAATCTAATCTCCATTTATACTTTCGAAATCAAATTGAAATGGAAATTGAAATCAAAATCAAATTGAAAAATGAAATCAAATTGAAAACTGAAATCGAATTGAAAAATGAAATCGAAAAATGAAATTTCTATTTAAAAATCGAAATAAAATTTCTATTTAAAAATCGAAATAAAATTTCTATTTAAAAACTAAAAACAGGCCAAAACATGAACGAAACTCAAATGTACATTATCGGTGGAGTAGCTTTAGCTGGCGTGATATCTCTATATCTGATGACCTCATCCTTCTATGATGTGGTCCCCGCGCGTCACCAGGCCATTTGGACGCAATTCCAGCATGTCAAATACAATGAAACCTGTCCTCCGGGGTTTTATTTGAAATCACCCTTCGTCAAAGGGATCCATATGTTTACGGGTCCCGATAAAGATGAAGTTGATTACACCTGTGGCACAAAAGACGGCATTACTTTCAAAGGAAAGGTGGCAATAACGAATCAATTGTTGAAAGAGAATGTGTTGGAGTCGTATTTGATTCATGGCGAGAACCCAGACCATGCCAATATTTACGATATGTCTGAATTTCTGATGCAATCTATTTGTGCAGACATGACAGCCCGTGAATTTTTGGTTACAAAGTTTACTAAGATTGACGACCTTCTCTATGCTGCTCTGGTCAAAGCCCAACTCGATTCCAAATCGGGTCTACGAATTGTCCCTGGTAAGGTAAAGGTGTTTAAACCCATCCCCACGAACTCCAAAATTGCAGATATCATTAAAATGGAAGCGGAACATCAACAATCTACCAGAACAGCAGACGAGGAACAAAAACTGAATGCAAAACAGGCAATCCTTACCCAAGAGAAGCAAGCTGCAGAAGAGAAATTGGCACGTGCTCGCAACATAGCGGAACAGCTTCGTAGAACAGACTCTCAAAAAACTGAACTGGAGCGCCTGCAAGACAAACTCAATGCTGAAAAACAACGTGCTGAAATTCGTCATGAAATGGACCGTGCCCAAGCAAAGAAAGAAGCGGACGTTACTAACACGCTGGCGGAAGCAAGAAAAAAAGAAAAAATCCTTGAAGCAGAGGCGAATGTAGCATATTTGTCACCTGCAAAACTACAGGAGGAAGCTATCAAATCTTTTTATAATAATCATAAGCATACGTTCGGTAATAAAGGGGAACTTCCTGGATTATTAGGACTCTTGAACATGGACGAGTCTAACAAAGAACCATTAGCCTAATCATAAATATTCATAAAAATATAAATAATAAAAATATATCATTAGAACGTTCTTAAATTGGATGAAATGTATGCCGAAGTTAACTGACTTTAAATCCATTGATCCAAAACCACTCTTCTACTAACGGAACATCAGGCACCCGTTTCAACATACGCTGCAACCGAAATTCTTTCCAATGCTCCGCGGTTGTCGGTGGATTCAACTCCGTTAATTGACGAAAAATACCCGCATGACGCACTGCTAATCCAATACAATCCTCTTGGATTTCCGCACCCTCCGCCAAACATATTCGAACGCCTTCCGACCACTGCTGAATCACACACTCGCGTAAACATTTTGTCGGGTCGTAATAATTAACAAATGAACTTAACAGTGCCAACCGACGCGCTTGTACCACAAAAGGTAATAATGAGAGAGGAGCAGGAGAACGCTTCCATAAAATGTCAAACACTTTTGATTTTACAGTGGAAAATTCAACAATATTCCAGAATGCACTATCGACAATAAAATGCTTTCGCAAATAACCTGTTCGGCCATGTATAATAGCCAGCTTGAGATTTTGCTGGTATAATTTCATGAGCTTTTTGTCACAGTGAATCGATTCTTCCACGCACAAGGGTAAATGTAAACCCGAAATATCGTTTGTATTCAACCACTTGGAGATCCACCAATCTATGTACAGTTGATCTCCAACGAAATCAGCCGCCATTAATGCGTCCAATGAGAAAGTCCATGGAGTGGTCAGCAATTTTTTCTGTTCAGGAGTGCGTGTGATTTCAAACATTTATATTGTTGTATAAAAATAAGTAGTTTCATTTAGGAATATGTGCTACTTTATCATTTCTTCGTAGTTTTCAAATTCCAAAAGTTGATCCAGCAAGTATTATCGAATGTAGCGCAGAATGTCTGTAGCGCAGAATGTAACCTACGAAATTGAAACAGACCTTCTTCAAAATTATTTTCAAATGCCAAACTAGAAATAGACGGTCTGTACAATTCTACATTCAGAACAAGTTGTGGTATATTCCAATTTTCTATTGTTACCCACTGCAGAATCCAACAAGAATATGTAAATTTAAATTCTTCGGGCGTGCTTTCAGACACCATACATCCAACTTTTTATTCATAGACATACTATATATTTTCCGACCAAGAGATTCATATGACGAGATACGAATTTCGGTACAGATTGATGCCAAATACACCAGAAAATATTGTTGAAAGATGGTCAACTTTCAAAAAAATCATAAATTCAGAAAATCTATGCAATTCAAAAATAGAACATATCCCAACACTTTGCCAAGATATTGTATTTCAATTAGTTGGACAGGACAGAATTGACATTGACCAATTAGTCGTTGTTCGCGATACATTGAAAACAGTTTTTGTAAATCATATAGGCTGCAAGTGCGTCATGTGCGGAATGTGTTTCATTACTTGAATCCCCTAACCCCTTATTATAACCTTTATATAACCTTAAGGACTTCCCTCTGTAATCGTGTACAGTATTTTTATTTACAGAATGGTTAACACAGAAGTGAATTTGATAGAATTGTAAAAAAAGTTAGGTACAATGTACAAAGTTTCGAAATGATAAAGTACAGAATGACTATTTAATAAATTTATTTCTTTCATACATGTCACAAATACTGCCTCTTGAAACGGACCAGCCCAATATTAAACAAACAATACATGAAAAGTCCAAAAAACTATGTTATCATGCATTCTTGAATTGTAATACGTCGTGGATTGGTATATCATGGCGTGGTATGGTACTCTACATCGCGTCATTATGTATCAACTACGGTATCGGCTACAATGTGTACAAAGAAGCGGACCTTGGCATGTGGCACAACCAGACACATTCTTACGTTCGAATTGTCGGTGATCTTGTCACTGTGAGTTGGTTTGGTCTTGGAATCATTGCACTACCATGGCATAAGTGGGAAGAATTCACATGTATTGGAGACCCGACGCGAGCAGGATGTGTCCGTTATACAGCATGGATGGTGGGAATGGTAGGGACAATGATTTTATATGGATGGCTTCGAAACAAACCGCTCTTTCAGACCTCGCTCAATACCAAGAACATGTCGTCAGAACAAATTGGCGTGTACATATTCACATTTTCAGTAGTTGTGGGCGTGGTTGTATATTGGTGTACCAAACTATGTAGTGGTGAATGGTCCAAAAAATGTTGCACGCCCTCCATGGCGGACAAAGTCATTTTCATTCGTCTGTTTTTACTCGTGGCTTTTATGTTTGTCATGTCGGCTGCGTCGTGTGCCTCTGTGGAGGGATGTGATTATCATTTGCACCATTGGTGGTTTGGCTACGTGTTGGTCCTATTGACAACAGCCTCTATGGACAATTGGTTTGATTATTTGTTGCAAGGAATCTTTTACGCGTTTTTATTAGAATCAATTTTTAATATGACCATCGTCTTTGGCCAATATTTTGTATGAGACACTTCACATAGTAATAAAAATAAACATAGTTAACATAAATATTGTTTTAATGATTTAATGACCGCTGGTCCTATTTTTCTCTTTTCCGTTACCTTTAGTGTACGCAACTGTTCTGCATCTTCCATAAGTTGTGCCTGCAAGTCTTTGAGTGTCGGCCAGTGTTCCACGAGAACCGTCGCAATGCGTTCCGATATACTAGGCACTGACATCAACATTAGGAGAAATACGTTGTCGATTTTGCGTTTGCGTTTGCTCAACAAACTTTTGACGCCCGTCCCACCTTTGATTTCTTTCCCAATCTTTTTAACCAGTTGTTGCAAGTGTAGTGAAGTGTCTTCAAGGCCACGCGTTTGAATTACCCACATATTGTCCCGCAACATCGTGTTCCATATCGCGCTCGACAATGTTTCTGGCGGTTTGTGTTGGTGGTACAGACTACCTTCAATAAGATAGACGACGATGGCGCCCGATTGTTTAAGCCGCGCTTTTTGTTCACGCCATCTTCCATCGGTGATGGAGGCGGCAAAGTCATCTGTACGTTTACGTTCGATAAGACATGTTGTGCCATTGCGTTCAATAAGAATGTCGCCGAGCGGCAAACGTTGGACTTGAAAGTCGACTTTTTCCGATTTGAAACGGGCGATGAGATCGTGCTCGCGGTCGTCAACAATCATTTCATATTATCTAATCCATTCGAAATATTCGATCGAAATCAAATGCAATTTTTCTTGCTACGATCGTCAATCTTAATGATTTATCATAAATATAATGAAGCGTTGCAATGTCAATTGGACAAAAAAAACCAGCAATTGTCGCACAATTTCACAGCTTTACAAAGGTTGTATTGAAAAAAAACAACGAAATTGTGATGTATACAATATTATATTTACAAAATGTACATCTACAAAACGAGTTTATCCTGGTCAATCGAATAAGGTGAACGGTCTATAGGAGTGTTATATGGAACGATGAGAACGTCTGGGGATTCTAATGCATAATAAGGCTCTTCGATGTCTAATAGAGGTTCGTCGTCTTTTGACATACAACAACCCATTTTTTAATACAGTAAACATTTAAATACTTAATAAAATAAATGTATAAACTTGTTCCAAAAATAAAGTATAAACTTGTTCCAAAAATAAAAAATGACGAGTGTCCATCAATGGTCATTAAAGTCAAAACAAATTTCAGGTGAACCACCCAAAGAAGGTGTTTCATCAAAAGCTGAAACAAAGGACACGTCGGCGAGAGAAGAACGTGTCGACATACGTGTAGGCACACCGAAACAAAACATGATACATTTATTCCAAACAAAGAATTACAAACCTTCCATTCAACAACACAAAAAATTCATTCGTGAATTATGTGAACGTCCCGTCGAAATGTACGCGGAAATACGTTCCAGATTAATTGAAAAGGGCGAAACCGTTTGCTTCGAACGCGAATTCTCTGGAGTTGTTGGTTACTTGACTAGGTATTTATTTCAAACATTTCTGAAAGATAAGATTACTCCTGACAAAGATTACGAAATAATTGGGTTTGCACAGTGTACATATTTTGTTAAAACGTGTGCCGCATTCCAAAAAGCGGGTATTCCCTTTATGCCATTTATTGTCAAAGATGTGGAGGAATTACAGTCCAAAGTTAAAGAGCAATGTGGCACACTTATAAAAAAAGGCGAAGCTGGACACACATCTCCACAAATACTCAAAAAAAGTAAGAAAACTGTTGTTTGTTTAGGTGGACATAGTGATGTTGTCTCTTATAAGTGTGCTGAATGGTTTGCCGAACAAACTGTTCTTAGAGACCAATTAATACCCACTTTGGTTGGCATACAAATTGAAACAAGATACATGTATCCCTACAGAGCGACACTGTACGTCATTCAAAGAATGTTATCGATCATCGATCAATATCATCGTACACAAACAGATGCTGAGTTACCCCCATATTATCATAATTTTCGTTATGAATATTACATGACATTGTTGACTGATGTGGAACGCAATGATATAGTACTTATGCCAACGTGTGCGTATGTTGGTTCTACTATACTAATTAAATTACGGTGTATTCCGGTGCATATCTTAGGAGTCGTCGCGGAACCAACCTATGCTGATCAATACATAAATTCACCATTAGATTTTTGGGCGCATGACGTAAATCACGCGCGGCGCACAATGCTCGAAACAGAACGTTACTATGATACATTTGTCAAACATAGGACATATTTTAAGAAGCGAAATTATTGGGCCAATGCGACGCCCATGGATTTTTACAAAGAAATGGCAGCGTTTACGCACGACACGTTGTACTCTTATATTTTAACTCGTAAAAAAGATTGGGAAAAAAAAGGTATTGTCGCATTAAAGAAAATCATTATATTCGAAATTACGCACGAAAAAGCGTGGCCCATTACACCAGAATCCATTTTACGTAACATTGTCATGGGATATGACAGATTTCCCGTCGAATCGTTGGAAGTGGATAAAGACGACATTATAACGCGCGATTTTGCCTTTGATGACCCAACGACGTTGTCTAACACTATCCATAAATTACGTGGTGGGTTTTACGATGATCCTAACCAACCGAATGACGCAATTGTTCCAATGCATTTTCGAACATCGACGTGGATGGCCAAGGCTGCCGCTGAATTGTTTGAGGAAATTGCGTTAAAATACGCACCAAACATACAACGACCGTCATTTAAATTGTTATTGGCGTTAACGACGGACACTCACGACACAGAAGAATTTCGGGATAGTGATATTGTCCAAGTAGAAGATGTAGGAGAACAACCCTATCCAGATGAGGAGTACACACGCCCAAGACCAGAAGATTTTATACCAGGTAGAATATAATCAGTAATCCGACAGGGATTGCAATATTAAAATACATTTAAGTATAAATACAACTCTTGTAAGAACATATGTTTTTTCTATTGTTATTTTCAATTACGTTTGCAATTTGCAAGTCCAACAAAATTCAAATTATATCTGGTTCAGAATGTAATGATTTTTTCGATTGGCAATCGGCAGGAGTGGTACATTCTTGGCACAAATCTAATGCATCAAAAACAAATAAACTTACAAGAGTTGTAGGATGTGACCACATGAATGTAGAACCTTTTGATAACGAAGAAATTGTTATCTACAAATCGTATACATCGTGTGAAAGCCCTTTGTGTAAATCTCGTTCGGGCAAGGTCTCTGTACAAGAAATACTTAATGATCCCTACCCAGCTTATAACAAACCTGGTTTTGTCATTGAATGGATACGCCACCGCGAAAAAACTGGCAAAGATGTGAATGGAAAAGCTGTCGACGGTACACAATATGTCGTTATTATTGACGCAGATATGTTAATTACGCGCCCGATTGATCCTCAAGAACTCGGGGTTCGAAAAGGTCATCCGATTGGGTCGGTTATGGGGTATATGTTTTGTGACGAAAATGATATGATTAAACGACATCTTGACGAAGAATTTCGCAAGTATTGTTCTAAAGTCGGTGGAATATCAATTTGGCATTATGAAGATTTGCGTAAAATTATAAAACCGTGGTTAGAATATACAATTGATGTGCGACACGATCCCCTGGCTTGGAAAGATACTGGAGATGTATATGCAAAAGATGGTGACAAACCATGGATTTCGGAAATGTATGGTTATGTATATGGTATTGCATCCCAAAAAATTAAGATAAAAGAGGACCCTAATATACAATTGTATCCTACGTATCGGCCAAATAATCCACTTGTTATTCATTATGGTATAGAATTCAAAATCGGCGAAAATTATAGTTGGAATAAACATTGGTATCACGACAAACGTCTAAACCCTCCTAAATTATTTGAAGACCCACCTGATTCTGTGAACGAAGAAACAAAGTATGCAGTAGACACTATTCACACGCTGAACGAAGCGTTTATAAAATACTCAAGTCAAAAAACTGAACTATAATTAACCCTCAATTTTAAATGAATTTAATAAAACAAACGATTTCCGGCGAGACAGTCAAGAATGCGAGTTTAAACCAGAAAAAACAGGCGGGTTTATTGGCATTGCTATTGCTATGACAGAAGGTTACAACTGTAACGACTGCAAAACACCCTGAATGTTAAAAATTAAGGAATTTAAATGATTCTAATTCTTCTATGTAGTTTTTAGTTTCCATATAACCTCCAATAAATCGATTGTTCAAAAATACCATGGGAAATGTCCTAGGTTTTGTTCCAGATATTTTGTCCACAAATTTTAAGAAACTGTCTCTATTTTCTTTCAAATACTTGTCCGAATTAACGATTTTGGCGTTAGGAACAAGTTTTTTGACGTTTTTACAGTATTTACAATTTGATTTTGTGTAAATGAAATAACCGTCGACTGGGTTTTGAAAAATCATTTAAAAAAGGTTCAAGCCGTTTATACTATTCTCATGTCATTTTTTTAAAAATCCTCTGAAAAATCTCTCTTATGGTAAACTGCTTTCTTTTCTTTCTCTTATATTTAAATTATAAATGTCTCAAATCGGTTAAAAAGAAACGCCAACCATATATGAACAGTGATTTGTGTCATTGCAACACCAAAAACAAATATTTAATAAAATAGTTTGAAATTTTGGTATATATCAATATTACGAGTAATAAAGTATATTTTTGAAAACAAAGTTGGTCTAATACAGTTGCATTTGACTTGTTTTTTATAAAAGAAATTTATTTATTCAAATGTCTCAAGTCACACATAAATTCTTCTCAAAAAGCGGTCAAAAGAACGCCCCAGTTCAAATGGGTGGTGTCACCAACTGGAGAAAGAAATTGTCCAACTTCTGGCCCGTTCAGATATGTCCTACACCGCTCAACGTCGCAGGAATTCAAATATTTACAGAGCAACATACTTTTTCATCCGTAGAACAAGCTTTCCACTGGGCAAAATTCCACTTCACAACTCAACAACTAACCAATGAGCATGTAATGGACATCTATTCACACTATCCAGACATCCTATTGCAGCATGTCGACTCGAAAAACATCGATGACGAACGTTTCCTTCGGGAAATACGTCCATTTATGGTCAAAGTAAAAAGTTGTTCGGGCAAAGGGGCAATGAAGAAAGCAGGATATTCTTTGGATGTACAGAAATGGAACGAAGCACGCGTTCAGGTGACGTTGCATTTGTTGCGGACGCGCAGAAATGTCGACGAGGAGTTTCAGCACATATTGCGCGCTTCGGGAACGTCGTATTTGTTGCACACAGACAGAGCGGGACCGCGTTCATTTTGGGGAGGTTCTGACAAAGGAGGAGAGAATATGCTCGGACAATTGTTGATGCAAATTAGAAATGAATTACTTAACCCAATTAAGTTTTAATAATAACTCCGGCAACGGCAACGGCAACGGCAACGGCAACGGCAACGGCAAAAAAGTCTTTCCTCACTCTTCTTGTATCTTAAATATATTGTCAAATATATTATTGTGAACAAAAATATTCTATTTAAAGCATACATTTTTAATCACAATGTCACGATTTTTACCACCAACTAGACCCAAAAGAGGAATCCCGCATCCACCTATGAAAGAGTTGGCAATTCTGAAGTCACATTTAGTAAAGGAGACCAGCGACCTACAAAAGGCACAATTAAAACAAGCATTTGAACGCATTGTAATACTCGAAGGTGAAGTTGAACATTTGAAGGCACTATTTCAAGCAAGACTAAGTGACGACATTGACTTGAGAGCAAACTTGGTACATATGCAAAACATAGTAAAGAGATTTATAAGTTCCCAAGATGCCAGGGTCGAGAAAGAATAATATATAATTATTCTTTCTAACCCTAAAAAAGCACAACAATAAAAAAAAATAGTTTTATACAAATTTTATTCTAATAAAACTCTCTCTTCCTTGTAAAAGACGAATGTCTTCTGAATCACCCAGGAAATCTTTCAACGTTTGTTTAGACGAACGACCTATTCCTTGGTAGAACAACGTAGCGCCAGGACTGAGTTCGTTGATAATTTCTGCTGACGTGTCTGTCAACAAACGTCCCATCCTATTGTAGAATTTTTGGTCCTTATAAACGTTCAAAAACACGGTATCGCGTTTTATTTCGGCTATGGAGCGGTATTTTGCACCGCTTCTTGAAAAAAAGTACTTGTCGACGTGTTTCGAATTTTTTCGTACCACTTCTTCAACAAAAAGATGACGCAAAACACCTTTGGAAATTTCATTTTGAGTTGGTGAGCGTATTTTATTTTTTGGGCAAATATTTTTTTGGCGAATATTCCCTACCACGGCACAAAGAACGTCAAAACGTTCGCATTTATCGTGTTTTGCGTTTTTAATGCGTTTGGTGGCATTTTCGTTTCCGTAAAATGTGTCGTTAGAAGAATGAGCAGGGTATGAGGGGAACATTGTTTTCTTTTTTGTGTGTGTAAGAATTTTCTTTTTGTTTGAATAGAAAAATTCTTTTTGTTTGGAAATCGCAGGGAAAATCGCAGGGAAATCGCAGAACTCGTAATGAATTTAACATAATATATGCTACTGATCCTCGTCTAAGAGCATATAGTCAGTAAATAAAAAATCCAGTCGTATAAATTCATTTATTTCAAAACTAATACATAGTTGGGTCGTTTACAGTGGTTTCGACAGTCGTATGCTCCAATTTGTTCGGCGATTTGGTCGTTTGGCTCTTATTTTTGTGGTCAAAAAGTGCAACAACTTCTTTAATTTTTTTTCACAAATGGGCCTATACACCTAAATATTCCACCAATTTTTTAAACGTGGGTTTGCTAAAATTAGCTTCAGTATATTTTGGATAAATGATTTACTTAACCCTATTAAGTTTTAATAAAAATCCAAACTTTTATTAAATCTTCTATATATAGAAGACATTATTAACAAATGTCCGTTGCACTTATAACTGGCATTACAGGTCAAGACGGTTCTTATCTCGCTGAACTGTTACTTCTAAAAGGGTACACCGTTCACGGCATCATTCGTCGCCAATCTGCCATTCATACGCCAAGAATTAACCATATTTACGATCAGTTGATGCTACACTATGGTGATTTGACCGATTCGTCGTCGTTGATTGGTGTTCTAAGCAAAATAAAATCCAAAAATCCCGAACGACTTGAGGTGTACAATCTCGGTGCTCAGTCACACGTTAAAGTATCATTCGAACTGCCTGAATACACAGCGGAAACGTCCGGCGTCGGCACGCTAAAACTGTTAGAAGCTATTCGTACGACGGGCCTTGTAGAAAAGACTCGCTTTTATCAGGCATCTACGTCCGAAATGTTCGGCCTTGTGCAAGAAAATCCCCAGTGTGAAACAACGCCCTTTTACCCCAGGTCTCCGTATGGATGCGCCAAGTTGTACGCTCACTGGATTGTCAAGAATTATCGCGAGGCCTATGGCATGCACGCCTCTTCTGGCATTCTATTTAACCACGAATCACCGCGCCGAGGCGAGACCTTTGTCACACGCAAGATTACACGTCAATTTGCGGCCATTAAGGCCTGCGTTGCGAAGGAACTTGTTCTAGGCAATCTGGACGCTAAGCGCGATTGGGGTCACGCGCGCGATTTTGTCAAAGCGATGTGGTTGATGCTGCAACAGGACACGCCGGATGATTACGTGATTGCCACAGGCGAGCAGTATTCCGTCCGCGATTTTGTGAACAAAGCTGCGGGAGTACTGGATTGGCAACTGACTTGGTCGGGCAAAGGTGTTAACGAAATTGCGACCGATCAGTACGGCCGTGTTCTTGTCCGCGTTTCGGAGCGTTATTTTCGCCCGTCCGAGGTGGAAACATTGCTCGGGGATGCTTCGAAAGCGCGCGATAAACTGGGGTGGAAGCTCGAGACCACATTTGACGAGTTGGTACGTGAAATGTGTACTTCGGATACATGGTCTGACTACGAGGTCATGTCACGTAAAAAAATATGTAATTAATACATGAAATTAGTACAAGGTTTAGTTCTTTGGAAAAGACGGGACCTTATGTACCAAGACATTGATACAAGAATGGCATGAACACGGTGTAACACCTCTAGAACTTCAGAATGCCAAGGACCGAATGATAGGTTCACGTGTAATAGCATCCGATTCAGTGGACCATTTACATGGAATGGTCGTTCAATCCATTGTCAGAGGCAAAGACCCAGAAAAAGATTTTTATGATTTTGAACGGCAAGTGAACGCATTGGAGATTCAAAATGTCAACACAACATTGAAGAATTTCATTGACCCTAATAGACTGGTTGAAATAGTAGTCGGACCAAATAAATTACCGCATTAATGTTTTTTTGTTAATAAAAGTCTTAACTTCTTTACTTGTTTTTATTTTTTATTTGTTTTCCGTAACATCATTTTATTATATACACACTATACATGTAAATAGTTTTTATTAAATTGAAAACATACTCCTAACATATTCTCAAAAATATATTTCAAGAATAATTTACACATATTTTTTTTTTAATAGTCAATCTATACACGTAGTAGACAACAGAAATGCTGGCGATAGGAGCAGCCAGCAAAAAAAGACTTGCGACCGAGGGGGCTGGTGTCGGCAGACCTAAAAAAAAATCAAAACCAAAAAGACCGTTCAGGACCGAGTTTATAAATTTCACGTGTGAACTTGATACTGACAATTGTATTCAAGAGCAAAATGGATTGTGCATTGCCCACAAAACACCTGCAAATAATCCGAAAGTCGGGTACTTGGTCAATCCCGTTGATGTCCAGTTGAGTTGTGGTAGCAACAAAATAAAAGTAGATTTCAAATGCGATGTCTGTTTTCATACATTTTCATCGACTTTGTCTAATGTTACCAACGGTCGATGGTGCAACATGTGCTCCATTAAGTGGAAGCATTGCGGTGTGATGACCTGTACATTCTGTTTCGACCGTTCCCTTGCGTCGCACAAAGGTGTAACTCTAAACGATAAGAAAAAAGCCGATTGCACTGTCAATAAAGCGGATCTTCGTTTAGCATTGCACTGTGCCACAAAAGTTGATTTCAAATGCGATGTCTGTTTGCATGTATTTTCAATGAAGTTGAACCATGTTACCAGCGGTAGTTGGTGTGGCATGTGCTCCGACAAATGGAAGCATTGCGGGGTCGATACCTGCACATTTTGTTTCGACCGTTCATTTGCTCCTTACAAAGGTGTAACTCTAAACGATAAGAAAAAAGCCGATTGCACTGTCAATAAAGCGGATCTTCGTTTACCAATAAGCAGTCGCACAAAAGTTGATTTCAAATGCGATGTCTGTTTCCATGTATTTTCAATGAGGTTGGACAATGTTACCAACAACGGTCAATGGTGCCCCACATGCAAAAATAAAACCGAACTCATGGTTTTGAATTTCTTACAGGACGAAATGAACATTAAAGTTGTCACTCAATACATTCCTGGCGGCATGAAACAAATGAAAAAAAACTACGGCAAATTTGGCAAGCTGGATTATCGTATACCTAATTCTGAATTTATTTGGGAGCTCGACGGCGCACAGCACAACACGCAAGTTGCCTACTTTAAAAGCTACACCCTCTTTCACCGCATGATTTTAGATAAATGGAAGGAATATTTGGTTAAAAAAGAAAAACTTAAAGTGATTCGGTTTGATCAGACAGCCATTTGGCAGAACAAGTACGATTGGAAACAAGAAATGAGAAACATTTTGACTTTCACTTCCGATAAACTCCGTCGACAACTCAAAACAACAAAGAAACGGTACAAAATGTACGCCAAGCAACATAACGATAAGAGTAAACGCAGGAGCATTCCAGAAATTGTGAAAAGGTCCCACAACAAAGCCAATACACCCTTTAAGTAGAGACATTGTTTTTTTTATTTCAAAATACTTGAAATACAAATCAATCACTAAATTCGATTTGGTAATGAAACCATTCGGGAATCGCGATAATAAAAAAATTTTCAAAAAGTAAATACAAATAATCATTATATTGACTTTTGGCACCATCCTCCGCGCCTGTAAAACCTTGGTGCTGGTGCTGGTGCTGGTGCTGGTGCTGGTGCCTGGGACAATTGGCCATAAAGATAACACAAAATTGGAATAAATTTCTATTCTAAAATTTGTAATTCTCTATTCAAAATCAAGATGCAACCATCAAACCTAACAAACTTGCGCCAGCTCTTGGGAAAGAACTTTGACAAGTATTCGTTTGACCGTGACCTGTGTGATGACGAAATACGTGCTTTGGACCAATTTCCGCCTGTGACCCATCCGTATTTGACATTTGCTGACAATAATTTCAAACGCAAGCGACTTTTGGAAGAAATGATTGAGACAAATATGTTTACCGAAATGATATTTCCGGAAGAGAATCCGATTGAAATTGTTGCCAATTGGGAGGACGATATTGATTTACTCGCGCTTCACAAAATGAAGACGTTTATAAAAAATACAAATAAGTAACACATTTTTTTATTTTTATATATATCGTAATTATGTAGCAGAAATGCAACAAACTGTTGTGGACGCACTTTTTCGTGATGTTTCGCTGACAGCCCAGGCGATCAATTCATATGACGATTTTGTGTCTCGTATTGTTCCAACCGTTATTGAAAACCATCGCCTAATAGAAGTACGTTCAGAATTATCTATGGATGCACCCACACACATTATTCAACTCAAAGGACCACGGTATGGTGTACCTTCTTGTATGGAAAAAAACAACGACATACGAAGGTGTACACCTATGGAAGCTCGAAATCGCGATTTACTGTATTCTTGTCCTATGTTTGTAAACGTGCACCACACACACACAAATGCACAAGGTAAACGCGTAGAGGAAGTATCTAAAGATATCTTTTTGGCGCGAATGCCTGTAATGTTTCGTTCGTCTTTATGTTCTTCTTCGGATGATTTTGCTAACGGTGAATGTCCCCATGATCCAGGCGGTTATTTCATAGTAAATGGTCGTGAAAAAACTCTGGTAGTACAAGAGCGTATTTCTCCTAATATTATATTTTGTTTTTCACCGTCTGAATGTCTGTACCATGCTGAATACGACACTGTGGCTCATCGCGTGGCTACTTTGAGAATAAAGGTTCGTAAGTTTGGTTCGTCTCCGTTTCGTGTGTCAGTGCCTGGGTTTGAGGTAGAAATTCCGATTATTATATTGTTTCGTGCTCTGGGTGATGTGGATGGTAAATGGCAATTAAAAATTGACCAAGAAGACGTCCGTCAATCTGTTGAAGATGCCGCATGTGCACTGACGCAAGAAGCTGCGATGGCATGGTTGGGTAAATACCACGAAAACCCCGTGCAAATGCTTGAGCGAGTAGTTTATCCAAATATTGCCAACGACTTCAAAGCAATGCAATTAACTTTGCAATGGAAAAAATATTTGAATAGTTTGCACAATAAAGAATATGATGACAGAGATCATGTGCGTGCAAAACGTTTGGACACGGCGGGAGCAATGTTGGGTTCCATGTTTTCACATTTGTTTTACCAATTACTGGGGACAATTCGCAAACAAGCAGTGGCTTTATTAAACAAAAACAAACGGATACGGCCACACCGATTGATACAACCACAGCATATTACGGACGGAATCAAATACGCGTTGGCAACGGGCAATTGGAAGATTAAAAATTCCGCCTTTGCTGGACGCGTTGGCGTTTCACAATTGTTGAATCGCAATACCTACATTTCGTGTATTTCGCAATTACGCCGCGTTGACACAGGTATCGACTCCCAACAAAAAATTATCGCGCCACGTCTGTTGTATGGCAACCAATGGGGTTATATGTGTCCTTCTGAAACACCTGAGGGTGGACCTTGTGGTTTGGTCAAACAATTGTCATTGTCAGCGTATATTACGACACAATGTGATACGCTAAAATTGGAGCAGATTGTAAAGCCTTTTTTTTCACCAAATGGTAAATATATTGTCTTTCATAATGGTGCACCGATTGGTTTAACGGATCGTATAGAAATTGTTGAAACTATTCGCCAA